>Ga0210385_10000025_pt1 | contig 238843 bp, 219 predicted proteins | sample IncBWH26OmetaG_FD_160107 | JGI IMG/M metagenome (GOLD analysis project Ga0210385, IMG submission 160107) | Forest soil microbial communities from Barre Woods Harvard Forest LTER site, Petersham, Massachusetts, United States - Inc-BW-H-26-O ...
CGTGCCACGGCGTCGTTGGCCTGCAGCACGCCACCATGGCGATGTACAACGCCTGGTGCGACCGCGTGCCCGTCCTCGTCGTGGGCGGCAATATCATGGAGGCCGACAAGCGCGCGCCCGGCGCCGAGTGGGTCCATGCCGGCGTCGATATCGGACAAATCGTCCGCGAATTCACCAAGTGGGACGACCAGCCGGCCTCGCTGCAGCATTTCGCCGAGTCGGCGTTGCGCGCCTACAAGATTGCGACCACGCCGCCGATGGGGCCGGTGTTCCTGTCGCTCGATGCCGAGCTGCAGGAGAACCCGATCCCCGATGCGGAATCCTTGCGCATTCCCAAATTCGTGCCGGTGACCCCGCCGCAAGGCGATCCTGCGGCGATTGCGCAAGCGGCCAAGATGCTGGTCGAGGCGCAAAACCCGGTCATCGTCTGTGACCGCGTGGCGCGCACGCCCGCCGGCATGGCGAACCTGGTCGAGCTTGCCGAGACCTTGCAATGCGCCGTCATCGACAATGCCGGCCGCATGAATTTCCCGTCGCGGCATCCGCTCAACCAGAGTTTCCGCCGCGCCATGATCGGCCAGGCCGACGTCATCCTCGCCATCGAGATGAACGACCTGTGGGGCACGCTCACCCACTTCAGCGACCGCATCAACCGCCGGTCACGGCCGGCCTACAAATCCGACACCAAGATCGTCACGCTCGGCGTGCGCGATCTTTATCTGAAATCCAACTATCAGGATTTTGGCCGCTGGCAGGACGTCGATCTCGACATCGCCGGCGACGGCGAGGCGTCGCTGCCGGCGCTGACCGAAGCGGCCAAGCGCCTGATCGACGACGGGCGCAAGGCGACCTATGCCGAGCGCGGCAAAAAGCTTGCCGCGGCGCATCTCGCCATGGTCGAGCGCTCCAAGACCGATGCCACCATCGGCTGGGATGCAAGCCCGATCACCACGGCGCGGATGTGCGCGGAGGTCTACAATCAGATCAAGGACGAAGACTGGTCCGTGGTCGGCACCGCGATTAGGCTTAGCTGGATGCACCGGCTGTGGGATTTCAAGAAGCCCTACCAATGGAACGGCGTCTCCGGCGGCTCCGGTGTCGGTTACAATCTGCCGGCCTCGCTCGGCGCGGCACTCGCCAACAAGAAGCACGGCCGTTTCACCTTGGCGTTCGGCGGCGACGGCGACTTCATGTTCAATCCGGGCGCGTTGTGGACGGCGGCGCATCACCAAATCCCGATCCTCTACATCGTGCACAACAACCGCGCCTACCATCAGGAATACATGTATCTCATCGCCATGGCGGCGCGGCACGGCCGCGGCGTCGACAAGATGGACATCGGCACCACGATCAAGGATCCGAATATCGATTACGCCACCGTCGCCCGCGGCATGGGCGCCCATGGCGAGGGTCCGATCACGGATCCAAAAGATCTTGCGCCGGCGCTCAGCCGCGCCATCGCCGCCGTGAAGGCCGGCGGGCCGGCCGTGGTCGACGTCGTAACCGATCCGCGCTGAGGAGAGCTGTGATGAAAACGTTCAAGCGTATGGCGGTGACGGCCTTCGCCGTGGCCGCCCTCGGCGTCGGCGCGGCCTCGATCGCGGCGGCGCAGGACGCCCCGCAAGGCAATGCCGCCAACGGCAAACGCATCTTCCTCGCCGACGGCTGCTTTACCTGCCACGGCCGCTCGGGGCAGGGCGGCGCCTATAACGGCCCGGCGCCGATCCTCGCCCATACCGCGTTGCCGTTCGACGGCTTCAAGGGCCAATTGCGTAATCCGGCCGATGACATGCCGGCCTATTCCGACGCCGTGCTGTCGGACAAGGACATCGCCGACATCTATGCGTTCGTGCAATCGCTGCCGGGGCCGAGTTCGGCAAAGGATATTGCCATCCTGAACAACTGAGCATTATCGCCGCGCCGTGCTGCGTTCGCGTCGCTCGCGCGATTGCAATGGCACGCGCTTGTGAGCGCTAATCCCACCATCTACACTTTATCGCATTGCAACCATTAGGACGGAAACACCACGACATGGCCGACAATACTCTCAACGTCATTACGATCTGCGGCAGCCTGCGCAAGGGCTCGTATAACGCCTCGCTGGCGCGCACCCTGCCGTCACTGGCGCCCGAGGGCATGGCGATCACGCCGGCGCCGGCCTGGGACAAGATGCCGATCTACAATCACGACATCCAAGCCGGCTCGGGCTTTCCCGCCGACGCCGAAGCCTGGGCCGCCGCGATCCGCGCAGCTGACGGCGTCATCATCGTCTCGCCGGAATACAACTGGAGCATTCCTGGCGGATTGAAGAACGCCATCGATTGGGTCTCGCGGATGAAGGACGTGCCGTTCAAGGAAAAGCCGGTCGCCCTGCAATCCTGCGCCGGTGGCGTGCTCGGCGGTTCGCGCATGCAATACCATATGCGCCAGTGCCTCACCTCGATCGATGCGTTCCTGTACGGCAAGCCGGAAGTTTTGGTGACGTTTGCCGCCAAGAAATTCGACGAGAAGACGATCGAGCTCACCGATCAGCCGACCATCGACATCGTCAAGCAGCAGCTCGCCGGTTTCGAAAAATTCATCCGCCGGCTGAACGGAAAGAAATAGCCATGGCCCGCCTCGACGGCCGCGTCGCGCTCCTCACCGGGGGCGCCAAGGGCATCGGCCGGCACTATGCGCATCGGCTCGCCGCCGAAGGCTCGCGCCTGATGGTTGCCGACGTCGCCGACGGCAAGGAGCTTGCTGAAGAGATCGCGGGAAAGCACGGCGCCAATTCGGTGGCAAGCGCGGTCGCCGACGTCAGCGACGAGGGCGCGGTGAAGGCGCTGGTGGCCCAGACCATGGAGCGCTTCGGGAAGATCGACATTTTGGTCAACAACGCGGCTTTGTTCGCGCCGCTCCAGGAGCAGAAGGTCACCGAGATCGACGTCGCGCTGTGGGATAAAGTCATGTCGATCAATATCCGCGGCGTCTTCCTGATGACCAAGCACGTCGCGCCGCACATGATCGCGCAAAAGTACGGCAAGATCATCAATATCAGCTCCGGCACGGTGGCCCGCGGCATTCCCAATTTCGCCCATTACGTGACCTCGAAGGGGGCAGTGACGGCTTTCACCCGCTCGGTGTCGCGCGAGCTCGGCGAGCACAATATCTGCGTCAATAACCTGGCGCCGGGATTTACGCTCAGCGACAGCGTGATCAACGAGAACCCAGGCCATCTCGCGCATTCGCAGGCGCCGTCGCTGGCGCGCCGCGCGCTCAAGCGCGACGAATACCCGGAGGATTTGCTCGGGGCGCTGGTGTTCCTCGCCTCCGCCGACAGCGATTTCGTCACCGGCCAGACCATCGCGGTCGACGGCGGCGCCACCAATAATTAAGCAATAGGCCGCCATGGCCGCATGGCAGGCCCGCTAGGCCTACGATTACGTGCTATTTCCGCTAGCCCCGGCTTTGACTATATTCCGACGCAGCAACAGGCTTTCGAGCCTTATGGAGGACGCCTATGGCGGTCGCGACTGCGAAAAAGATGACCAACGGCAAACCCGGCCCCAAACACAATATCGAGGCGGTGCGGGAAGCCTATTACGAGCGCATCGCCAAGCGCGACATGGCGCCCCTATGGAAGGTCATGGGCTCGGTGGTCACCAAGGAGCCGGTGACCCGCTGCCAGCCCCATGTCTGGCACTACGACGACGTCAAATCCCTGGTCATGGAATCGGGCGGCCTGATCACCGCCGAGGAGGCCAATCGGCGGGTGCTGGTCCTGGAAAATCCGGCCATGCACGGCGAATCCAAGGCCACCAACACGCTGTTCGCCGGCATCCAGATGATCCTGCCCGGCGAGGTCGCGCCGGCCCATCGCCACGTCTCTTCGGCCATTCGCTTCGTGCTCGACGGCGAGGGTGCCTATACGGCTGTCGACGGCGAGAAGTCTTTCATGTCGCCCGGTGATTTCGTCATCACCGCCAACTGGGCGCCGCACGATCACGGCAACACCTCGAAGAAGCCGATGCTGTGGCTCGACGTGCTCGACTTCCCGGCCGTCAATTTCTTCGAAACCTCGTTTGCCGAGGGTTCTGATGAGCCGACCCAAGAGACTACGCGCAAAGACGGCGATTCGTTGAGCTTCTACGGCTCCGGCGTGCTGCCCGAAGGTTCGTGGGACAGGAGCTACACCCCGGTCATCAACTACACCTATAAGCGCACCCGGCCGATCGTCGAGCGCATGATGCAGTCAGGCGAGGTCGACAAGCGCCACGGCGCCCGCGTGCATTATGCCAATCCCATCACCGGCGGCCCGGTGCTGCCGACCATGGGCGCCTGGCTCGCCATGCTGCCCAAGGGCTTCAAGGGCGAGCCATACCGTGCCACCGACGGCACCATCTTCGTCTGCGTTGAAGGCGAGGGCACCACCACGGTCGACGGCAAGGTGCTGGAATGGCGCCCCAACGACGTCTTCGTGGTGCCGCCGTGGAAGCGCTACCACCACAATGCGCCCAAGGGGTCGGTGCTGTTCTCGATCTCCGACCGCCCGGCGCAAAAAGCGCTCGGCATCTGGCGCGAGGGGAAGTGAAGGCGGCTGCCTTCACTCACGACGTCCCGCCGCAACGCGTCGTCTTTGTTTCCGGTGCGTTGGCGCGCGTCGCCGATGAGGCGGCACGGCTGAAAATCGACCGCGCTCTCGTCGTCGCGACGCCCGGCAGCGGCGCGCGGCTTGGCCAGAAAGTCAGCGACCTTCTCGGCGCCCGCGCCGTCGGTTTGCATGCGCAGGCGGTGATGCATGTGCCGAAGGCGGTCGCCGAAGCCGGGCTGAAAGCGACGCGGGACAGCAACGCCGACGGTTTGATCGCGGTGGGCGGCGGTTCCGCCATCGGTCTTGCCAAAGCCATCGCGCTCGAGAGCGGCTTGCCGATCCTCGCCATCCCGACAACCTATTCCGGCTCGGAAGGAACGCCGATTTTCGGCCTGACCGACGGCGAGCGCAAAATCACCGGCCGCGACGTCAAAATCGTGCCGCGCACCATCATCTACGATCCCGATCTCACGCTCGGCCTGCCGGCCGCGGTCAGCGCCGCAAGCGGCATGAACGCCATCGCCCATTGCGTCGAGGCGCTGTGGGTCGACAGCCGCACGCCGGTGACGATCGGGCTCGCCACTGAGGCGATGCGGCGATTTGCCCAAAACCTGCCGGCGGTGGTCGCCGACGGCTCAAACATGCCGGCGCGCGGCGAATGTCTCATCGGCGCCTGGCTCGCCGGAACGGTGCTCAGCGCCGGCACCGCGCTGCACCACAAGCTGGCGCATGTGCTCGGGGGCTTAAGCCTGCCGCACGCCGAGACTCACGCGATCCTGCTGCCGCATGTGATGCGCTTTAATCTCGAAGCGGCGCCCGAAGCCAAGGCGCGCTTGCAGGACGCTCTTGGCAGCGACGATCCGGCGGCCGCGGTCGCCGCCATGCTGAAGAAATTTCCGATTCCGCAACGGCTGCGCGATGTCGGCTTCGACTCGGCAAAGTCCGATTTCGTCGCCGGCGAGATTGCCGCCGCGTCGATCACCGTGCCGCGTCCGGCTTCGGCGAGCGATGTCCGCGAACTTTTGGCGGCTGCGTATTGAGATTTCTTCTCCCTCCCCACAAGGGGGAGGGGAAAAATTTTCAATTCAGAATCTTATCCGCGATACCGCTCTTGATCAGCTTGCCCCAGCGCGCGCTCTCGCTGCGGATAAAAGCATCGAGCTCTTCCGGCGTGCTGGACTCGGCGTTCAGCCCGGCCTTTTCCAGCCGCGCCGCCATCGCCGGATCGGCATAGATGGCGGCGATCTCGTCCCGGATTTTGTCGATGACCGGCTTCGGCGTGCCGGCCGGCGCGACGACACCGATCCAGGTCGAGCTTTCGGCAATGTCGGGAAGGCCCGCGGCGATGGAGAGACTTGGCACGTCCGGCATGAGCGGCAGCGGGCGGTTCGAGTATTTCGCCAGCGCGCGGAATTTACCGGCCTCGATCAGCGGCAGGCTATTGGAGACGCTGTCCAGCGCAAAATCGACGGCGCCGGTCAGCAGCCCTTGGGTGATATCCGAACTGCCCTTGTAAGGAACCAGAGTGACGTCGATCCCGGCAGCTTGCGCAAAGGCGAGCGCACCCAGCCGCGAGGTGATGGTGCCGGCGCCGACATTGAGCGTGCCGGGATTGGCTTTGGCCTTGGCGATCAGCTCGGCCATCGTCTGCGGCCCGTCGCTGCGCGTGGTGACGAGCGAAATATTCTTGGTCAGCAAAGTGACCGGGGCGAAATCCTTCTGCGGATCGTAGGGCAGGTTGGTCATCACCAACGGGTTCATCACCATGGTGACATCCATGGCGACGAGCAGCGTGTAGCCGTCGGGCGCCGACTTCGCCACCAGCTCGGCGCCGATCGCGGTGTTGCCGCCGGCGCGGTTCTCGATCACCACCGGCTGGCGCCAATGCTCGGCCATTTTCGCAGCCACGATGCGGGCGATGGTGTCGGCCGGGCCGCCGGGCGGAAACGGCACGATCATCCGGATGGTGCGGCTCGGATAATTTTTTGCATCGCGCGCGTCCTGCGCCGATGCCGAAGACAGCACGTTGGCGAAGAGCAGGGCGGCCGTCATAGCGCGAGCGAGGCCGGACATCCGTCACTCAAAAATGTAATTGGCGTTGTCGTGAATGACTTTGCCCCAGCGCTCGGTTTCGCTGCGCACAAACGCCTTGAGCTCTCCGGGTGTGCTCGAGACTGCGATGATGCCGGCGTCCTGCAGCCGCTTGGCGACGGCGGGGTCGGCATAGATGGTCGCGATGAAATGCGAAAGCTTGCCGGTGATTTCGCTCGACGTGCCGGCTGGCGCGTAGAACGCGATCCAGGTCGAAATGTCGCCGAGCTCCGGCACGCCCGCGGCTTCCGCGAGCGGCGGCAGGTCGGGCAGTTGGCTCAACTGCCGATCGCTCAATTTCGCCAGCGCGCGGAATTTGCCGTCCTTGATCAGCGGATAGCTCGACGCCATGCCGTCGACGCCGAAATCGACGCTGCCGGTGAGCAGCCCTTCCACCGTCTCGGCGCTGCCCTTGTAGGGAATGATGGCGAAGGTCGTGCCGGTGAGTTTTGCAAACAACAGCGCGGCAAGCCGGCCATTGGTGGTGCCGGTGCCGAAATTCAGTTTCCCGGGCCGCGCCCTGAGCGCGTCGAGCAGATCCTGCACGCTGTGAAAGGCGGAGTCGCCGCGCACTTCCAGCACCGAGATATTCTTGGCGCCGAGCGAGATCGGCTCGAAATCCCGGACCGGATCGTAAGGCAATTCCTTCTTCACCAGCGGATTGAGCACCATGGTCGAGTCCATGGCGGCGAGCAGCGTGTAGCCGTCGGGGTCGGCCTTCGCCACCACTTCGGCGCCGATGGTGGTGTCGGCGCCCGGGCGATTTTCGATCACCACGGTCTGGCCCCACGACGCCGTCATCTCCTTGGCGACGATGCGGGAGAGAATGTCGGTCGGGCCGCCGGGCGGGAACGGCACGATGATGTGGATCGGCCGGTTGGGATAATTGGCGGCTTCGACGTCCTGGGCGCAGGCCGGCGTCACCGTGCCGATCGCGAATGCGATCAGCGCTGCGGCGATCGTGCGATGCGCGCGGGCGATCATCTCAGTCTTCTAGATTTTTCATCAGCCGGCCGAGGCTGGGCATCGGCTCGCCATCGCCAAGCTTTTCCTTGAGCCGTTTGAGGCAGCCCCACAGCACCGCCTGGTTGCTGTTGACCACCGGCTTGCCCAGCGCCTCCTCGATTGCGGTCACCGCCTCGATCTGGGTGGTGTTGGTGCAGCTGAGGAAAATACCGTCGGCCTCGGGCGTGTCGTTCTCGCGCGCCAGCTCGAGCCAGCGCTGCGGCGTTACCGCCTCGAAGTCGGCGGCGGTGTCGCATTTGAGCGCGACATCCTTCACCACGGTGAAGCCGGCGGCGCTCAGATAGGTGATGATGTTGGCGTTCGACATATAGGGGCTCAGCACCACGAGTTTTTTGAGCCCCAGCGCGCGCAGCGCGTCGTTCACCAGGCTCGATGTCGACAGCGCCTCGATGCCGGTGGTCTTCTCAATGAGATTGATGATGCGCGCCTCGCCATCGGCGCCTTCCTTCATCGAGGTATGGGTGCAGTGGAAGACGATGAGATCGGGAGCCGCGTCGGCCAGCGTGCCGGCGGCGTGGGCGATCTCGTCGGTCAGTTCCGCGACCGTCTTGCCCGGCTGCCCGGCAACGCGGCCGCGCGCGACGTGGATGCCAAGCCCCTCGGGTGCGTAGTGGTTGAATTGCGGCTCGGTCATGCGGTTGACCGAGGGGATGATCAGGCCGATGCGCGCCCGCGGCTCGGCGAGCGCGGCGGCGAGGCTATTCTTCTCTGTGATGGCGTCCATGTTTCACGCTCCTTGGTTCGCTCTACTGTACCGACAATCCGACGCTTTTGGCCAAGGCGCCCCAATAGGCCACTTCCTCGGCCAGGAATGTGTTGAGGCCGGCGACGTCCACGTCCATCGCCAAGGCGGCCTGCCGCTGGAAGTAATCGCGGACCTTTGGGGTCTTGAGGATGCGGCGGACCTCCCGGTTGAGCTTCTCGACGATCTCCGGCGGCAGGTTCTTCGGCCCCGTCAGCCAGAACCAAGTGTCGCCGTGCACCTCGGAATAGCCCTGTTCGGTGAAGGTTGGAATGTCCTTGTACACCGGGTTGCGCTCGGTCGAGGTCACGGCGACCGCGGTGACGCCGCCGGCCTTGATCTGCTCGCCCGACGTCAGAAGCCCGGTCATCGACAGCGCGATGTGGTTGCCGAGCACCTCCATCAAGCCGGAATTGGGCGCCGGCACATGCACGAGCTCGATGCCTGCCTTGCGTTTGAACTGCTCCATCATCAGCTGGCCGAGCGAGCCCGGCCCGGGCGACGAGAAGGTGAGCGGCGTCTGCCGGCCGCGCGCCGCCTTGACCAGGTCGGCGAGGTTGCCGATGCCGAGCGTCGGATTGACGATCAGCACGAAGCCGTCGGCGCCGATCATGGCGATGTGGGAAAAATCCTTGATCGGGTCATAGCCGACATTGGGATTGATCGCCGGGCTGGTGATGTGCGGCCCGGAGCCGCCGATCATCAGCGTATAGCCGTCGGGCGCGGCGCGCGCGGTGAGCGCGGCGCCGATGGTGCCGCTCGAGCCGGGATGGTACTCGATATAAAATTGCTGGCCGAACGTTTCCGACAGCTGCTGGGCGATCAGCCGGCCGAACTGATCGGCGCTGCCGCCCGGCGAGAAGGCGACGATGATCTTTACGGAACGCGTGGGCCAGTCTTGCGCGGATGCGGGAGCGGCCGCCGTGGCGATCAGAGCCGTCGCAGCTAAGGCAAGCGTCGCGAGTGTTCTCATAGGGCTGTCCGTTCCGTCGCCAAGAGCCGCATCAGGTCCTTGCAGGATATCGCCTTATCGAGCGCCATGACCGCATCGACAAGGCTGTTTCGGGTTTCCGGCGCCAGATGGCGCTCGGTGATGCTGGCGAATTTGTCCAACACCATTGGTTTGTCGAGGCCGTCGGGCGAAAATCCCGGCGGCTGCAAAACCTCGACGTCGTAAGGCCGGCCGTCGTGGCCGGTGGCGTGGATCGCGCACGGATAGCTCTCGCCGGCGCGGCGGGTCAGAGCGGCACCGGTCGCGATGTCGAGGCGCGCCATCAGCGCGCGCATTTTTGGGTCGGTCCAGCGCTCGTTGTCGAATTGGCGCAGCCCGAACGCGCCGTCGTTGAGCGCAACGGCGATGAGGAAATGCAGGCTGTGGTCGGCGGCCTCGCGCGATCGCGGTTCGATGCGACCGGGGTCGGCAAGCCAACGGCGCACGATGGGCAGGTCGGCGAGCGCGACGCGGATGTTTTTGAGTTGATCGACGTCGCCGCCGACGAGGCGATGCAACGCGATGCCGGCCGCGACCGCGCTCTGGCCGCCGGCAAAGCATGGATAGGCTTTTATCGCGCTGCGCATGATGAAGCCATCGTCCGGCAACGGCGCGTCGAAAATGTCGCCCGCGGGCGCGCGCGGAAACACCGCCCTGAGCCCGCGTTCGCCTTCGAACAGATCGAGCGGGCCGGTGACGCCTTGTTGCGCAAGCAACGTCGCCTGCATGCCGTTTTGGGCGATCAGCGCATTGGCGATGTTCTTTGCGGCCGATAGGCCGCCCTCGCGCACCGCGACCGGTGTCGGCGCGCGTGCCGCACTCAGTGCAATCCCGTGAGCGAGCTTGTCCGTCGGCAGCCGCATCAGCCAGCCGGCGACGGCTGGCGCGACCACACCGGAAATGGTGACGCCGTCCCACACCGAGTCCGCATCCATCAGCGCCTTGCCGCGGCCGTAGATTTCGTAGGCGAGTACAATGGCGGCGAGGAGATCGCGTCCGGGCGAGCCGGCGAGCTCGGCGGCGGCGAGCGCGACCGGAATATTGTCGCTCGGATGGCCGCCGCGGGCGCCGCTTTGCGGGTGCGCGCCGACCACATAGTCGTTGAGATCGAGGACGCGGATCAGCGTGCCGTTGGCGAGCACCGCGCTCGGCGCGCTCATGCCGCGTGGGCGGCCGAGCACCGTGCATTGCGGTTGCTCGCCGAGCGCGGCGAGCGTGGCCAGCACCGCACGCGCACCGCCATCGTCGAGCGCGGCGAAACCGCAGCCGAGCGTATCGAGCAGCAAGAGCTTGGCCCGCGCGATGGCGGGCCGCGAAAAATCCTCGGCGCGTAACCCGGCAAGCCATGCGGCGAGCCGCGCGACGGCGCCTTGATCCGACCGCGACAAGTCTTCGATCTCGCGCCGCTGCTCGCTCAATGGCCTGAGGGGTGCTGTTGCTCCGGATGCAGGATCAGCTTCTGCACGCGCCAATTGAGGAGTTCGGCGACATAGAGCATGTTCTCGTTCGGGCAGGCGATGGCGTGGATCCAGCCGAACTGCTTGAGCTGCTTGCCGGAGCGGCCGAGCATGCCCAAAACCTTGCCGTCGAGGCTGAGCTTGTAGATGCGGCCGGGGAAAGCGTCCGAGACATAGAGCACCTGGTTCGGCGGCGGCGTGATGCACAGCGTCCACGGCGCGCCCGGCGTCATGGTGCCGCCGTTCTGCAGGTAATTGGTCAGGTCCGGCTTGTTGCCGATCGCCGGCTGCGCATCCGGCTCCGGCGGAATGTCGATGGTCATGATGCGCAACAGCTTGCCGTCGCTGTCGAACACTTGGATGCGGCGGTTGCCGCGGTCGGCGACGTAGATGGTGCCCTTGGCGTCGGCGGCAATATTGTGGACGGTGTTGAACTGGCCGTCGCCTTTGCCGGGCGTGCCCCAGGACGCGACCCAATCGCCGTCCTTGTTGAGCTTGGCGACGCGGGAATTGATGTAGCCGTCGCTGATGAAGATGTCGCCCGCCGGATCCCAGGTGACGTCGGTCGGCTGGCGGAAGCGGCCGTTCTGCGGCGGCAGCGGCGGATTGACGTGCTCGTAGGGTTTTGTGTCGGCGTCGGAGGCTTCCGGCTTGCGCCCGATCACCATGGTGACGTGACCCTCCGGGTTGAAGCGGACGATCATGTCGGAGCCTTTATCGATTACCCAGATATTGTCGTCCTTGTCGATGCGCACGGCGTGCGCGAACGACCAGGCGTAAAGGTTCTTGCCGATCTCGCGGATGAAGCGGCCGTCGGCCTCGAATTCCCACAATTGGGCGGCGGTGTTGGCGAATGCCGGCCCGTGGCTCGATCCGCCGCGGTGGAAGACGAAAATGTGGCCCTTGGAATTGACCGCGACGCCGGCCGCCTCGCCCATATTGAGATCGCTCGGCAGCTTGAGGAAATTGGGCACCGAGTCGTAGGGAATGAGCGGGGCCGTCGGTTGCGCCGCCTGCTGGGCGATGGCGACCGGGCTCAAGAGCACGATGGCGGCGGCGAGAAGGCGTTTCATCGAGTCCTCCCTTGACGGCTTTTCGTCAGTATATATTGCAAAGCACGCGGGCGGGAACCGCGCGCAAAGCAACAGGGCGCGAATTGGCGATGGATGCACCGGCCAAGAAGTCGAAGCTGATCAAGGGCGCGACCGGCGACTGGGAAGTCGTGATCGGCTTGGAGGTGCATGCCCAGGTGACCTCGCAGGCCAAGTTGTTCTCCGGCGCCTCGACGGAATTCGGCGGCGAAGCCAACGCGCATGTGTCGCTGGTGGACGCCGCGATGCCGGGCATGCTGCCGGTGATCAACGCGGAATGCGTGCGCCAAGCGGTGCGCACCGGCCTTGGGCTCAACGCCAAGATCAATCTGCGATCGGTGTTCGACCGCAAAAACTATTTTTATCCGGACCTGCCGCCGGGTTACCAGATCAGCCAGTACCAATCACCGATCGTCGGCGAGGGCGAAGTCATGGTCGACATGCCCGACGGCGAAACCGTGCGCGTCGGCATCGAGCGGCTGCATCTGGAGCAGGACGCCGGCAAGTCGCTGCACGACCAGAATCCGTCGATGTCGCTGGTCGACCTCAATCGCGCCGGCGTAGCGCTGATGGAGATCGTGTCGAAACCCGATCTGCGCTCGGCCGACCAGGCCATGGCGTTCATCACGAAACTGCGCAGTCTTATGCGTCACCTGGGTACATGCGACGGCGACATGGAGAAGGGCAGTCTGCGCGCCGACGTCAACGTCTCGGTGCGCAAGCCCGGCGAACAAAAATACAACACGCGCTGCGAGATCAAGAACGTCAACTCGATCCGCTTCATCGGCCAGGCGGTCGAGTATGAAGCGCGCCGCCAGATCGAGATCATCGAGGATGGCGGCACGATCATGCAAGAGACGCGGCTGTTCGATCCCGACAAGGGCGAGACGCGGTCGATGCGCACCAAGGAAGAGGCGCACGATTACCGCTACTTCCCCGATCCCGATTTGCTGCCGCTCGAGCTTGCCCCTTCGCTGGTCGAGGATTTACGCAATAGCCTGCCGGAATTGCCGGATGAGAAGAAGACGCGCTTCGTGCGAGATTATGCGCTGTCCGTTTACGACGCCGACGTGCTGGTGGCCGAGCGCGACACCGCGGAATATTTCGAAGCGGTCGTCAAAGGCGGCGACAGGCGGCGCGATCCAAAGCTCGCGGCCAATTGGGTGATCAACGAGCTGAACGGCCGCCTCAACAAGGAAGGCAAGGATATTGCCGCAGCGCCGCTCTCCGCCGCGCAACTCGGCTTGATCCTCGATCTCATCGCCGATGGAACGATCTCCGGCAAGATCGCCAAGGATGTATTCGAGATCGTCTGGAGCGAGGGCGGCGAGCCGCGAACAATTGTCGAACAACGCGGCCTGAAGCAGGTGACCGACCTTTCGGCGATCGAGAAGATCGTCGACGACATCGTCGCCAAGAACGCCGACAAGGTCGCGGATGCCAAAACGAACCCGAAAGCGATCGGCTGGTTCGTCGGCCAGGTGATGAAGGCGTCGGGCGGCAAGGCCAATCCGCAGGCGGTCAACGACCTGCTCAGGAAGAAAATCGGCATCTGAGCCGAGTGCTGTGTCGCCGCCGTCAGCGCGTGCGCGCGAACGTGCCGCACGCTCTTCGCAAGTCGAAGCGGAACCAAAATCTGCGGCGCGCGCCGCCGCGCGGTCGGCAAACCTGCCGCCGTTGCGAATCAGTTGGCGCACTGATTCGCGCGTTTTGCGCCGCATGAGGCCCGCAAACGCGTCCACAAACGCATTCGGTGCAAAATTTTTTTCGCGTCGCGAAGTTGGCGGCGCTGGCGTTGCGGTATGCGAAAAAGTTTCCCGCAATAGAGCGCGATCGCGTCGCATTTTCGCGCCACGGCAAAAATTATAACAGCGCAAAAACCCTTAATTCATCGGCACTTCTGCATTGCATCGCGTTTTGCGCGGAAAATCGTGCGGGCAAAAACTTTTTTACCGCGGCGTCGCGCCGGCGAAGCAATCGCGCATCACCTGCGAACGCCGAGCCGTGGAGTTACACACAAAATCTAGTGGAGTGACTGTTCTTTTTCTCCGGCTGTAGTAATCCGGTCGTAGTGTCCGTCGATTCGCGACGGCACTGCACTAAGTCGCCACCCACTCAAGCTAGGAGGGCAGCAATGGCGAAGAAGAGAAAGAAAGCAGCGGCAAAGAAACCGGCAAAGAAGCGTCGGAAGAAGAAGTAGCCTATACCGTTATCGGTCTTCGACGACACTTAAGTCGAAGATCGCGTCACACGGGCCGGCCGACGTCGACGGCGGATCGACATCAGCCCAAGACGGGCCGGCCAAGTGATCGACGGAGGGCGTCGGCGTGACGGGGGTTTAAGCTTCGCGAGCGCGCGCATCGCGCGGTAGCGAAGCCGGGGGCCGGAAAAATCCGAACCTCACCTTGGCACAATGCCGATGGCTTGATCCTCAGGCCTCGCCGACGCCCTCGGTTTGTTGGCGGTGTCCTCTCAAACTTTCAACGGCGCTGTGGAGCAATCCAGGGCGCCGTTTTTCTTTTTGTCATTGCTTTCTCGCACTCACAGCGCCGACGCATCGCATCGCATGAAACGCGCCGCTAAACGACCGACGAAATCAAGTGCTTGGCGCCGCGACGCGCCGATCGCGCTCTATTACTGGCCGACGCCGAACGGCTGGAAGATTTCCATCATGCTCGAAGAGTGCGCGCTGCCTTACGTCGTGCACCCCGTCGATATCTCCAAGGGCGAGCAGTTCACGCCGCGCTTTCTCGCCATCTCGCCGAACAACCGCATCCCTGCCATCGTCGATCCGAGCGGTCCGGGCGGGCGGCCGATCGCGGTGTTCGAATCCGGCGCCATCCTGCAATATCTCGGCCGCAAGACCGGAAGGTTTTATCCGCTTAACGAGCGCGCGCGGGTCGCGGTCGACGAGTGGCTGTTCTGGCAGATGGGCGGTCTCGGCCCGATGGCAGGGCAGGCCGTCCACTTCCGCCGCTATGCGCCGGAGCAGATCCCCTACGCGCTTGCGCGCTACACCGATGAGGTCAACCGGCTCTACGGCGTCATGAACACGCGGCTTGCCAAGCGTGAATTCTTGGCCGGGCGCTATTCGATCGCCGACATCGCTTGCGTCGGTTGGGTCCGCCTTGCCGAGCGGCAGGGCCAGGACCTCGAGCAGTTTCCACACTTGAAACGGTGGTTCGAAACCATCCGCGCCCGGCCGGCGGTCAAGCGCGCCTTCGCCATCCGCGTCGAGGCGGCGTCCGCGGTGGACGTCAACGATCCGAAAGTGCGCGCGGTGCTGTTCAGTCAGCGCGCAAGGTGACAATGGGTTTTCCTCCCCCGCTTGCGGGGGAGGGTAGGGAGGGGGCCTGCGGCAGCAACGCTGGCTCAGGCGTTGAAGACTGCCCCCTCTCTGGCATCGCTTCGCTTGCCGTCTCCCCCGCAAGCGGGGGGGAGGACAAATATTTTCAATTCGCCCGCGTCCAGGTCTGCGTCTTGCAGATCACGCTCATCACGCAGCCTTTGAGCTCGGCGGTGTTCGGGCCGGTCATGGTGAACGAGCCGGTATAGGTCTTGCCGTCGGAGGCATTGTAGACGTTGCCGCTCCATTGGTCGGGCGTGCCGCTCGGCTTCATGGCGAGCACGATCTGCACGCCAAGGAGCGGCCGGTTCTGCTTGCTGGCGTCGGCATTGTTCTTGTCGGTCTTCGGCCGGCCGGTGGCTGGGTCGTTCGGCTCCTTGAGCCAGACCAGCGCGCCGCACAGCGCCCCGCCGCAATTGGTGATGCGCACCTGGCTGTCCTTGTCCGCCGTATACCAGGTGCCGAGCGGATCGGCGGCGCGCGCCGGCCCGCTCGGGGCAAGCGCAATCGCCGACAGCACAATGGTCGAGAGCCAAAGCGCAGATGCCAAACGAAACGTTTTCATTACGAGCCTCTATTCCTGTGGGTCGCGCGGCCGGAACCATAGTCGAGGTGACGCGAATTGCCTAGTTGGCGGGGTTTTCCCGGTTCTTCCGGCCGGCCGGCGCCACGTTGCTTAACGTAGTCTTGCCGAAAATAACGCAAGCGCGGGCCGCGCGGTTCAGAATCGATTCATCGCATTACTTAAACCACCATTCAAATCTTCCGAGGATTATCAGCGAATTGGCTGAGGGGAGTTCTGGCCAACCAACCCGCGAAAGCGGACAGGAACAAGGCGTAGACAGGGGATTGTTATGGCTCGTTTTGAAATTCTCGACAGTACGATGGCACCGCTCGGAGAGGGGCCTGCGTCAGGGGACATGCTGTTCGAGCTCGGCATGATGTATTCGGTCGGCCGCGACGCGCCGATCGATCTGATCTCGGCGCACAAGTGGTTCAATCTCGCGGCGGTGAAGGGCAATGCCGAAGCGATCCGGCTGCGCCGCGAAATCGCCAATCAGATGTCGGATGCCGAGATCGCCGTGGCACAGCGCGCCGCACGCGATTGGCTGCGTGGCAACGCCGCAGCATCGGCGCCGGCACCCGCCATGGCGGCCTGACGCCAGCGCGGCGGGCCTTTTAGTGGAGCATGATCTTTTCCGAAAACCGATTCCACTTTTCGGGATCATGTTCTACGGCTTGCGGACGAAGAACTGGTACATCTTGGCGAAGGTCGCCGGCGCTTGTGTCTCGAACGCGTGCCAGCGATCGAGGTCAAGCATCGCCGAGCTTTCCGGGAATCGCGCCGCGAACTGCTGCTGGGTCGCCGGATCCAGAACGAAGCCGGTGAATTGCAGGCCGTTATCCGCCAGGAACGCCTTGATCTGCGGCAACGTCATCTGATGCTCTTGGACGTGAAAGATCAGGTCGCGACATTCGTTGGTGGTGAAGAAATCGCTGAACGTGCTCGCCGACTTCAATAGCGAGCCGTCGGCGGCCGCCAAAATCTCCTCGCGACAGCGGCGGATATCCTCCGGGATCGGCCGGTAACCGCGCTCGGCGATCAGCGCGCGGGCGGCGACGACATTCTGGCGCGCCAATTTGCTGTAGAGGCCGACCTGCATGACGCCGCCGGGCCGCAACAGCGACAGCAGCGCGCGCCAGCCCTGCCACGGGTCGCCAAGATGGTGCAGCACGCCGGACACGTCGATGAAATCAAAACTGCGTCCGATCGCGCCGGCCTTGGTGATGTCGGCCTGGGCGAACTCGATATTGTGAAAGCCAAGCGAGCCGGCCATCCGCTTGGCATAGCCGAGGCTGGCGAGGCTCAGATCGATGGCGAGGATGCGTGCGTTGGGCGCCTGTTGCGCAAACGTGATGGCGGACAGCCCGGTGCCGCAGCCGGCTATGAGCACATCGGGAATCTGTCCCGGTTGGCGGCCGGCAAGCAGCGTGTGTTGTTGCGGCAGTGCCACCCTGACCCAGCGCGGGTAGGGGTTCTCCTCATATTGTTGGCGGACCGAGCGCGACACCTCGCCATCGATCTCGGTCAGAGCCGGTATCGCCTTTGCGAGCCGGCGTTCTTCCGCCGGTTCCGCGACTTGCTGGACGAGTAGCGCGCTTAGCGATTGCGGCCAGGAGCGCTGCAGCAGCGCCTGCGCATTGGCCAGCGTGTGCAGCGGAAAATACGCGCCGACCGCTGCCGGCCACAGCGGTGGGCATTCCTGTCCCGATGCCAGCGCCTGTTCGAGCGACGTGCGCAAGCGCTGCGCTTGCTCGGCTTCGCCATCGGCCAGCGAATAGACGTAATCGTTATCGTAACACTGCCGGGCCACGGCGCAGTAAAAGCCGAGCAAGCCTTCGTCACATGCGCCGCCTGCCTCGGTGGTTGTCAGCATGACGGAACGTATGTTTGCCAAGAGCCGTTCGAAGCCGACCTCGGTGATCGGCGCGCATTCCAAAAGGCAGCGCAGCAGCGCGTCTTGCACGAGCGCATCGAGCCCCGATGCGCCGAACAGCTCGGCCGCGGCAAGGCGTGCGGGCCATGCCTGGTTGGCGCGCGCGATGCACTCAACGATCGTACTGTTGAGCGCGATCAGGCTGATGCACACCGCGACCAGCTCGCGCGGGTGGGTCCAGCCTTCCGCCAACGCGCGGAGCGATAATCGGCGAAATTGGCCGTTGTCGGCGGTGAATCTTCCGTAGCGCAGGCATTGAGCGAAAAAGGTTTTGCCGGCCACCGTATCTCTAAGCTCGAGCGCACGGCCGGCGGCCAGGATCGCCGACCTGACGTCGCCCGTCGCCATATAGGCTTGGCCGAGATTCTCGTAGGCCTCAAAAAAATCGGGCTTGAGGGCGACCGCCCGCTCGAAGTGGGCCATGGCGTCGGCGGGCCGGCCCAGCGTCATGAGCGCGGTGCCGAGATTGCCGTGGGTCTCGGCATGGTTCGGATCGATCGTCAGGACCTGATTATATTGAGCGACCGCGGCATCGGCCCGGCCCTGCTCGGACAAAACGTTGGCAAGGTTGAAGCGGGCGACGGCGAGATTTGGGCCAAGCGCAATCGCGCGCTCGTAACACGCGGCCGCGTCGGCCAACCGGCCCTGCTCGCGGCGCACATTGCCCAGGTTGAGATGGGCCAGCGCGTGATCGGCGCGCAGCGCCACCGCGCGCTCCAGATGCGTTGCCACGTGATCGTTGCGGTTGAGCGCGCGCCACGCCAATGCGATGTTGTAATGATATTCGGCAACCGTGTTGCTGATCTTGATCGCTTTGTCGAACAGCTCCATCGCGGCCGCCGCGTCACCACGCTGGAGCGCGATGAGACCGAGATTGTGCAGGCTGTCGGCGTGGTTCGGCGCGAGGTTAAGGATGTGCCGGTACTGCCGCTCGGCTTCGATCAGCGCTCCGGTCTGATGATGGGCAACGGCGGCATTGAACAAGGCCGCGGGCGAATTCGCCGCGTTGGCGGCGATGCCGAATGCCGGCTTGGCGCCGGGCGGTCCAAAACCTCGCCCTTGCTTGCGGCCCATGGTTTTCGGATCTCGGTCTTATCGACGGCTCAATGAATGCTGGCCATCGTGCTAGCGAACCGGTCAAGGTGGGTCAATTCAGGTTCCCGGCCGGTCGGCGCCTTCGCCCGTGCCGTTTGACGTTGAAGTGCCGGAAGCATAGGTATTTCGGCATCCGGAGAGGTGGCCGAGTGGCTGAAGGCGGCGGTTTGCTAAACCGTTATACGGTCTAAAGCCGTATCATGGGTTCGAATCCCATCCTCTCCGCCACCCTACGCCCTGCAGGAGCGTAGGGAGATAGTACCTCATGGGTACGTCAATTTCCCCCAAATCGAGAAACGGTGACGTCTAGGTCCGCTCCTCATTCGATCGAAAAGTCGAGCTGACTGCCTGACCGGCGCTACCACAACTCTCCTAAAGATCATTGGCGATCGAATAAATCTCATCACCGATATGCACAAAGTCGCGATTGAGTTGCGAAATGCAGTGCAGGAATGTACGAGAGCTCGCGCTTTTTGTCAGCAACCAATCGTGAAGTTCGATAATCAAGACCGGTGTGAGGGCGACCCATTCCGTGCTGCCCGCAAATAGGTCGACTTCTCCACCTTCAATGTCTATTTTGGCGATGAAAGGGAAGCACTGCGCCGAGTACTGCCGGTAAATATCGTTGATTGTCAGACGCGGTACTGCTTGGCCGGATGCAGTTTCTCCGGTCAAATTCTCCGTCCGATATCCCCAATGACCCACCCCCGGATCGATAACGCGCACCAAACCCTTTGTGGACGCTGCTGCGGCTCGGATGGCTTGAACGCGCAATCCTTCGACGTTCTTTTCAAGCAGGCGAAAATTGTCCTCGTCGGGCTCGATTGCCACAACGTGGGCATCAGGCATAAGAGAAGCAAAGAAGATTGACGCGGTACCGATATTGGCTCCAGCGTCGATGATGAGCGGCGCCTTTCCCGTCATCCTTTGGCGATCAAGAAAATTCGTCAGTTCACTCGAGCGCCGAAGTCGCCCGAGATTATAGTTATTGTCGATGAGAACCTGCTTGATGACGGGCCCGTCACTGGTATTGGCTCGGAAATAGATTTTTCTTGTCCCTCTATTTCCAATCTCAATCTCTGTCGAACTAAACCTCGGATCAGCGAATTCAGAGCTCGGCCCCGTCTTCGAATCTACTTCGTTAGTCACGGCCTAGCCTCCTCCTGCAACCGTCAAAGGATCAATCATAGAGCAAAGGTTTGGCTTCAGCCAGGAGATCAGCAGCCGAGCCACGTATCTTCACGAACTAAGAACGTTCAACAATTGGATCCTGCGCCAGACCATCCCAGCTGCTTGCAGTGTCAGCGGTGGCCCGTGTAGAATCGGTGATCATACGAGCCAGAGCCACGCTTAGTTTGCAATGCTCCCTTTCTCGAAGACATTGAAGGCGAACAAATGACTCAGGCGACAGGATTACCAAGCAGAAGCTATAAGGACATAGTGCCAAGAGAGTATCCTGATGATCGTGCTTACGCCGACATCGTTGGAAAAATCGGACCATATACTATGACGCTGCAAGATGGTTTCGAGACAACGTATGCATTGTTCCAGGCCGTCAAGTACATCGTTCAAAACAATATCTTGGGTGATATGGTTGAGTGTGGCGTGTGGCGCGGCGGATCGATGATGCTGATCGCTTATGCGCTACAGTATTTTGGTGATACGAGCCGGCAGCTCCGTCTTTACGACACATTTGCTGGCATGACCGAGCCGGATGAGATCGACATTGATTTCGACAATAAGGCGCATAAGCCCCTCTGGGTTCAAATCACTAATCAAGGCCAGGCAATGGGGTTTGGCGGCTTTGTGGAACAGGTCAAAGCCAATTTGCAACTCACTGGTTATCCGGAACAGCGTATGCATTTCATCGCTGGCGATGTGTTGCAGACTATTCCGGCGCAATCGCCTTCGCGCATAGCTCTATTACGGCTGGATACTGACTGGTACAAATCCACACTGCATGAATTGCAGCATCTTTATGATTTGATTGTCCCACACGGGGTACTGATTGTCGACGACTATGGGTGGTGTCGCGGTGCGCGCCAGGCCACCGATCAATTCTTTCGCGACCAACCCTTCAAGCCGATGATGCACCGCGTGGATCAATGCCCGCGTTTAATCATTAAGCCGGCGTAATCTTCCAAACAGAAGGCTCTGTGCAATGCTTCAGATGAGACGACGCGGGCTCGCGGCGTTGTTTCTCTGCATCGGCGCGATTGCAGCTTACGCGCAAGACGACGTCGTCGAACGTCAGCTCAAGGCGGCGCCGGGCCGCGACGTGCGCGCCGGCGTCTTCACCGACATTCGTCCCGATTGCACGTCCGGGCCGCTGCCGGCGATCAGGCTTGCCATGCCGCCGGCGCACGGCAGCGTCACTGTCCGGCGCGGCGCGCTCAAGGCGACGAATATCAAACAATGTCTGGCGATCGAAGTGCCGGCTTTTGTCGCGTTTTATCGTGCCGCGGCGGACTACAGCGGCGCCGATGTTTTTGAATTGGAAATCAGTTTGCCGAATAGCGCCAAACGTCGCGAACGCGTCCATGTGACGATGACGAAATCTTCGAGCGCCGGCGAAGGCATCTGATGTTAGGGGGCATGAACGCGCCGCCGTCGAGATTTTCCCTCGGCTGGGATTTCCTCGCAGGAATAATCCCTGCGCAGGTGATTCGCGCCGCAGATGGCCCGGCGCTGCAGCGAATTCCTCGATTCATTGTTGGTGCAGCAAGAGAAACCGCAGCGCAGACTCACCTGGCGAATCCCAACAAGAGCGCAAAGCCGTTCCTTTTGGCGCCGTTCGGGCTGATTGCAGCGGCGCACCGTGACTAAGGGCATTATCGTGGGCTTTTCGGGAGGGCGCCGGGTGCCGCCTTGGGGCCCCTCCCTAAGTAATTGTTTCGCAATGATAATTATGGATGGGCCGGGTCGCGCGTGAAGCGTCGAGCGCACAGCGGGGCAGCACCAATTGCGTGTTTTTTGCGCAACACCTTCCTGAAAACGGCAGCCGGAGCCTGTGATTCGGGCTGTTCTTCATTGCATGTCGGAACTCGCTGGCTAAGGTGGCGGTGCGACGGAGGGGGGAACCCAAAGTCGTCCCTGCCGGAGGATCGGGGTTAGAAAATCCGGACGGGCAAGGGGACTGAAGGGGACCTTCCAGGGGGCGAGTGCACCCGGCGAGACGGAACCCTCCCACGGCAAACAATTGGAGGTTCAAATGAAGATGGTGAAAAGCCTCCTCCTCGGTTCCGCGGCCGGTTTGGTTGCGGTCACTGCGGGGCAAGCAGCTGATCTTCCCGTCAAGGCCAAGCCGGTCGAGTACGTGAAGGTCTGCAGCCTCTACGGGGCAGGATTCTACTATATGCCCGGCACCGACCTGTGCATTAAGGTCGGCGGCTGGGTCCGCGCTGAAGCAGTTTGGGGCGGCAACGGCAACATGACCTGGGGCCCATTCAACGGCAACGTGAACAACCGTGGAACCAGCAACGAAGCGATGCGGGCCCGCGGTTACATCACGGCTGACGTTCGGAACCAGACCGAATACGGCACCGTCCGCGGTTACATCGCGGTCGGCCTCAACACCAACGACGTCGGCCTGCAAGTGGCCAACCTGGTGGACAGCGCCAACCGCGCCTTCGTCCAGTGGGCGGGCATGACGGCCGGTCTGTCACAGTCGTTCTTCGACTTCTACAGTGTGCCGGCGATGCAGTATCGCGGTGGCTACCTGCCCGCTTCCGACACCGGTGACGGTGGCTGGTTCGTGTGGGCCTATACGGCACAGTTTGGTGGTGGCTTCTCCGGCACGATTTCTTCGGAAGCGCGCCGTACGACGCAGATCATCGACGCCAACGCGTTGCCTGGTCCTGCGGGCACGGCGGCTCTCGCTGGCGGCGGCACCATCACTCCCGGTGGCTTCCCCTGCGCGGCAAGCGTGACCGGCAATACCGGCGTCCTCGGCACCGCTGTTGGCGGTTGCGCAGCGGAGTTCCCGGGGACTGGCGCCTATGGTGGTCAGCAGATGACCGACTTCGTCGCCAACTTGCGCGTCGACCAGGCGTGGGGCGGTGCCCAGATCATGGGCGCTCTCCATGAGGTCAATGCCAGCTACTACAGCGCCGCCAATGCGCTGCAGACGGCTCCCAGCACGACCGGCGCCGGCGGCGTCGGCCATCCTGGCGACAAGTGGGGCTGGGCCGCGGGTGCGGGCATCAAGATCAATACGCCCTTCATCACCCAAGGCGACTGGTTCCAGGCTCAGGTCAACGTGACGCAAGGCGCGCTCCGCTATCTGTTCAACACCCCGAACTCGAACTGGGGCAAGGTTGACGCAGGTAAGGAAGCCTATGGCGTACTCAGCGACTGCGTGTACGCAGGCGTCGTTGCCATCGGCAACAACACCGGCTGCATGCTGACCAGCGCATGGGGCATCAACGCCGGCTACGAGCATTACTGGACCCCGGCTTGGCACACCTCTCTGTACGGCGCCTACTACGCGGTGTCGTATGGTCAAGGTACCGGCTCGGCCAACGCCAACCTGTGCTCGGCGGCGGGCTTCGGCAACACGCTTGCGGGTACGCTGGCGGTTGCTGGCGCGGGCTGCAACAACAACTGGCAGACCTGGGGCATCGGCGCCCGCACTCAGTGGGACGTCACCAAGACGTTCTACCTGGGCGTGGAAGTCCTGTACCAGGACCTGCATAGCGCCACGACTGGAACCGGCTCTGTCGTCGGTCCGGCCGGCTTCGCCTCCTTCGCCACCGGCGGCGCCACTGTGAACGAAGCCAACTCCACCAACTGGATGGTCAGCGTTCGCGCTCACCGCGACTTCCTGCCCTGATCGCTTGATCGAGGTGTGAAATCGGGAACCCCGGCGGCTCTTCTGCCGGGGTTCTTTTTTTGATCGACGGCGGCACTGTGAAAAAGCGGCGACCAGAAAAGTCCTCATCGAGATCCAGCGAGATGGGACGGTTGCTTTTCGCTGCAAAGGTAAGGGTCGGCAGGGCTGTGCTGGGCTGGAGCCAAACCGAACTCGGGAGGCGAACCGGTATTACCCAACGCGCGGTTTATTGCATCGAGAACGCGCTAACCCGGCCGCGAAAAGTGAGAGAACAAAAAATCGAAGCATCTTTTGCTGATGTGGGCCTTGTCTTTAAGTTCATGTTTGATGGTGGATTTACGATGATGGTGCCGTTTGCCGCCATAGGCCGTTGTGGTCCCGTCGCTGATTCTCGGAAGCAATTGGAGCGTCAGCGCCTGGCGAAATGACCGCGCGAATCTCCAGCCGGCTTCGCCTCCTACGCCACCGCCGGCGCGACTGCAAAAGGCTCCATCCCGCATCGCGCTCGCCGCTCCCAGACATTCAGGCACGCCCCCCCAAAGTCTGCATGGCGCCGGCGATCGGACGACAATTTTCTTGCCACTGTTCCGCGGTGCAATTAGCCTGTACGTCAGTCGCTGGCGAGGCTTTCTAGCGCTAGATGCCCATTTCTGCGATAGAGGATTTGCTTCAACGTGCGTTAACGCTGCACCGGAGCGGCGCCGTCGCTGAAGCCGTTGCCGGTTATTCCGAAGTTTTGCTGGCCGACCCAGCTAATGCCGACGCGCATTATTACCTTGCGATGATCTCCTGCCAGCAGGGCCGTTTTGCGGAAGGAGCCGAACTTGCGCACAAATCGCTGGCCGGCGATCCGCGACACGCGCGCGCGCATGTCCTGCTGGGGCGCGCATTGAACGCGCTTGAGCAGCATGAGGAGGCGCTGGCGAGTTTCGAGCGCGCTATCGCGCTCGTGCCCGACTTGGCGCAAGCGCACGGCAATCGCGCCGATGTGTTGAGCCAGCTCGGCCGCAACGCCGAGGCAGTCGATAGTTACGATCAGGCACTAGCGCTAGCGCCGGATTCCACGAAGGACTGGTTCAATCGGGGCGTGGCACTTGTTGCGGTCGGTCGGCTCGGCGAAGCAATCGCGAGTTTCGATCGAGTCGTCTCCGGCGAGGCCGATTTTGCGCAAGCGCAATTGTGGCGGGGCAAGGTGCTATCGGACCTGCGTCGCCATGACGAAGCGCTCGAATCGGTCCATGCAGCGCTCGAGGTCGAACCCGATCTTGCCGAAGCATGGCTCGGCCAGGCCAACCTCTTGGAGAAACTCGATCGGTACGAAGAAGGATTCGCCGCCTTGGATCGGGCATTGGCGCTGAGGCCCGATCTGGCCGAAGCGTGGATCGGACGCGGTAATATTCTCAACAAGCAGAATCGCCACGGCGAGGCCTTCGCGGCTTACGATCGGGCGTTGGCCATAAACTCTAATCTCGGCGAAGGCTGGCTCGGCCGCGGTAATGTCTTCAACAGACTGAAGCGATACGACGAGGCTGCCGCGGCTTATGAAAAGGCATTATCGCTGAAACCGGATCTTGCCGAAGCTTGGCTGGGTTACGGCAATATTTTTACCGAGCTTAGTCGTCACGATGAGGCATTCGCGGCCTATGACAAGGCGGTTTCATTAAAACCTAACCTGGACTATGCGGCCGGCGCCCGTCTTTCTTCAAAGCTGCTCATTTGTGATTGGACGGATCTGGATGCGGAAGTCGGATGGCTTTTGGCGGCGGTAAGAGACGGCAAGCCGGCGAGTACTCCCTTTACAATCCTCGGCATGCCGTCGACACCTGCCGATCAACTACAATGTGCCTCGTCCTTCGTGCAAGATCAGCCGAGCTTTGCACCGATGTGGCGCGGCGAAATTTATTCACATACCCGCATTCGCGTGGCCTACCTGTCTGCGGATTTCCATGACAGCGCTATGGGAAAGCTGCTGGCCGGTCTATTCGAGCAGCACGACAGAACAAGTTTTGAGGTTTCGGCAATTTCGTTCGGACCGGAACAGAATTCGCCGATGAGAAAAAGATTAAAGGGGGCGTTCGAGCATTTCTTCGATGTTCAGCGGGAAAGCGACCAAGAAATCGCAGATCTAGTTCGGCGGCTTGAGGTCGATATCGCGGTCGACCTCATGGGCTTCACAAAGAACAACCGGCTTAACGTCCTGGCGCGGCGCCCGGCGCCGATCCAAGTCAATTATCTTGGTTATCCAGGCACGATGGGCGCGAGCTACATGGATTACATTCTCGCCGATCCGACGGTCATCCCAGACGATCAGCGCGCGTTTTACAGGGAAACCCTCGCCCGGGTGCCCGAGAGTTATTTTGTCAACGACAATCGGCGGATCATTTCCGAACGTACGCCGACACGTCGTGAATGCGGGTTGCCGGACAAGGGTTTCGTGTTTTGCTGTTTCAATAATAGTTACAAAATCACGCCCGAAGTTTTTGATGTTTGGATGCGGCTGTTGAAGGCTACTGAGAACAGCGTGCTTTGGCTATTCCAATCCAGTTCCGCCGCAGCAGCAAACCTGTGCAGGGAAGCTGAAAGGCGCGGGGTTTCGCCTGACCGGTTGATATTCGCGCTGAAAGCGGAGGCGGCAGACCATCTGGCACGTCACCGGCTGGCGGATTTGGTCATCGACACACTGCCGTATAACGCCCATACGACTGCGTGCGACGCGCTTTGGGTGGGTGTCCCGGTTTTGACCTGCATCGGTACGACCTTTGTCGGACGCGTGGCGGCGAGTCTGCTTAAGGCGAACGGCCTGGACGAATTGATCACACAGTCTCTAGGGGAATACGAGGCACTGGCGCTTAAGCTCGCGCGAGACTCTTCCTTCCTTGCTTCGTTTGCGGAGCGGGCCGTGCAAAACCGTAACAAGTGTGCTCTGTTCGATACCGAGCGCTCGGCGCGTCATTTCGAGGCCGCGTATCGGGCCATGTGGGAACGGTATCAAAGGGGAGACATGGCCCGAGTTTCCAACGGTTTCCGCTTGACGCCGATTCACATCGCATAGAATTAATTGCGAAACGGGGCGGCTTGAGGAGCGCAGGCGGCGACGAACCGCGCCACCGTGGCGATGAGATCGTCCTCGAGCGCGGGAACATGGCCCTGATCCGGCACCTCGATCGACTGCATCCCGGGATGACGCGCCGCCATGGCCTCGACCGTCGCGGCCGACAGGATGTCGGAATTGGTGCCGCGGATGACCAGCATGGGCACGCGGACAAGCGAGTCGAACTCGTTCCAGAGCGGCGGCAGCGGCCGCTCGATGTCGATATCGGCAAGCGTCCGCGCCAGGCGGACGTCATAGGTCGGCTTGAGCTCGTTATCCTTCATCTGCCAGGTGCGGTGCGCGGCCGCGAGCCACCCTTCCGTCGTGACCAAAGGAAATTGCGCGGCGAACAGCCGGCGCAGGATCTCGGCGCCGTCGGCAAAACTGCGCGGCGGCGGCAGCTTGCCGACGTAGCTCTTCAGCCGCACCAGCCCCTTGAGCTCGATCACCGGGCCGATATCGTGCAACACGACGCCGGCGATCGCCGTCGGATGCGCCACGCCCATGAGCATGGTCAAAAGCCCGCCCCGCGAGCTGCCGATGAAGACCGCGGGCCGCACGCCGAGCGCGGTCAGAATCGTCGCCACGTCGGCGAGCTCGACCGCGAGATTGTAATTGTCCGGGTTGCTGTCGTAGTCGGATTGGCCGCGCCCGCGCGAATCGATGGCGATGACGCGACGCGGCAGCGTTATATCGTTCGCCAAGGCCGGCGCCAGCGCGGCGAAATCGCTCACGGTGCGGGTCAGCCCCGGCAGGCAGACGACCGGAACCCCGGGCGCGGTGCGGCCGCCGTAGTCCTGCACATGCAGCCGCAGACCGTCCTGCGCGGTGACAAAAACGCTCCTGCCATCGCGTCCGTCGCCAGTCATATCAAGTACGCTCCACGACAGTCGCAATGGCCTAAGAGCATGATCCCGAAAAAGCCTGTCCTCGGACTTGATCCGAGGATGGAAACCGGTTTTCGGAAAAGCTCATGCTCCAAACGAAAAACTGGACCATGATCCGATTCAGTTGAATTGGATCATGGTCTAGGCGCCAATCTAGTTGCCCGGACCGGGCGCGGCAATTGTCCAACGGCTGCCGGGCGGATTTCCCGCGGCTGCCGCGGCACGTTATGATCGGCGGCTTGAGGAGCGCAATGACGAGCAAGCTGGGACATCCGGTTTCCCACGGCGGTGCGAGCGGCGGCAGCGAAGCGCTGCAGCGGGCCATGATTGCGCTCAACAGCGGACATCCGGCCGACGCCGAGCGGATCGCCGCCGATGTCCTCAAAACCAATCGGCGCAACGTCGTAGCGCTGCAGGTTTTGGCCCACGCGTTGTTGATGCAGAACAGGATTGCCGACGCCATTGCGCCGCTCGAGGTGGCGGCGCGCGGCAATCACGATCCGCAGATCGAAACCATGCTCGGCATCGTGCTGCGCCAGGCCGGCCGGGTCGAGGACGCGCTGTCGTGGCTCAAGCGCGCGATCAAACGGCGGCCGCCGCATGCTCAGGCGTTCTACGAGCTCGGCTGCCTGCTGTCGTTTCTCAATCGCGATGACGAGGCGGTCGAGGCATTCAATCGCGGCCTCGACGTCGCGCCGCTGATGCCGCAGCTCTCGGCCCAGCTCGGATATGTGCTGCTCCGGCACAAAAATTATACCGAGGCCAAGACCGCGTTCGGCCGCGCGTTGGCCAATTCCGCGGGCTTGCCCGAGGCTCTGTTCGGCCTGGCCAAGGTCCATCAGGCGCTCGGCGACAACGGGGCGGCTGCCGGATATTTCCGGCAGTGCCTGGCGAGCCGGCCCAATGACGCGGATATGTGGCTGCAACTCGGCTATTGCCTGTTGGAGCTCGGCGACCGCGCCGCCGGTTACGAGTGTTTCCGCGCCGCAACGCGCAGCGACCCGCAGAACTACGGCAATGCGCTTTCAGCGCTGGTGAAGTCGGGCCGCGGCCGGTTTTGGCTCAAGCCGAGCGGGGCCGCGCAATATTTTCAAGGCGTGAAGCGCTAGCGCAGCGCCGGCCGGTATCGGCGGCGGTAAACGTTGGTCTCGCGCCGGAGCAGGTCTTGGGTCTCATTCAAGCGTGCGACTTCGTCGGCCGACATGGCCGCGCATTCGCCGGTCCAGCTTTCGCGCTTGACCGGCAGGCACTGGACCACCGGCGTGCCCCTGGGCAGCACGCCGTTGAAGTCGGCGTCGTGCCAATAGGCCGGGAAATGCAACGGCGTGTCGAAAAACGTATCGCAACCGACCAGACCGGTCAGCGCCGTGAACGGCAGGTCGCTGCGATTGACCGGATGGGTGAACAGGAGCGAGTAACCCGGCGGCGCCTCGATGGTCCAGAAATTGGTGAACTTGATGATGAAGCGATCGTCATCGAACAGCGGCGTGTCCGCGACCTGGCTCGGGTCGTGAAAATCGATCGGCGAGCGTGAATATTCGCTGACAAAACCCTCCGGCACGTCGAAGTCCCAGCTGAACTCGCCGTCCTGCACCTTCAGATCGACCGTGAGCGGGATGAGAAAGCCGTAGGTCATCGCATCGATGAACGGCGGACATTTTTTCAGCGTGAAGGTGTCCTGTCGCGCGATCGGGCTGAACGAATTTTGCGGCATAGCCTTGTACCAATCGGGCAGGCCGGTGACCGCGGGAACGGGCTGCGGTATCAGGCCCTCGTACTCCGGAGGGCAGCGAAATTTCAGTTTCATCTGAACGGATTGGTCCATCGCTCGTATCCTTCGGGCCATTCAGAGATCGCATGCATCGGGCCCGCCGCGCGATTCTATCGCGGCGGCCGCCAATCGAACAGGCTACGGAAGCGTCGACGATATGTGCAGTCAGCTGCCGCGGCGCATGTCAGCCTCGATCGACAGCCGTGAGCCGTTGTCGAAGCGGGCGCGGTAGACCTGCATGTTCTCCAGCACGCGCTGGATGTAATAGCGCGTCTCCGAGATCGGAATGCGCTCGACCCAGTCGATCGGATCGACTTTTGGATCGCGCGGATCGCCATATTGCGCGATCCAGTCCCGGGCCCGGCCGCGGCCGGCGTTGTAGGCGACAAATGCCAGAATGTAGGAGCCGCGGAAGAATTCAAGGTCGGCGCCGAGCTCGGCGGAGCCAAGCTGGGCGTTGTAGGTGATGTCGTTGGCAAGGCGGCGCTGATCGAACGTGACATTGAATCGTTTCGCCGTATCGCGGGCGGCGGGCGGCGTGACCTGCATCAGGCCGTAGGCATTGGCGCCGGACACGACCTTGGGATTGAAGGCGCTTTCCTGCCGCACGATCGAATAGACCACGTAGCGCTCGACATCCGGCCCGATCGGCTGGAAATCCGGCACGCCGAAATCGGGGAAGGCGTATTGCTCCAACGGAAAGCCGCGGCCGAGCGCGGTCTTGCCGATAACGAGCGTTGCGCGCGCATCGTTGTGCTGTTTCGCGATCTCGGCAAGCGTCGTCAGCGCCGCCGGATCGTTCGCCTTGTCGGCCAAGTCCGCCGCCATCGCGGCGACGACGTCGCGGGCGTCGACGGCATAGAGCATCTCGAACACGCGTGCGACTTCGAGGCCATGAAGGTCGGCCGACGGCGCCGGCAGGGGGCGCAACGTCACTTCGTTGAGGTCGAGCCGCGCCCGCGCCAGCTGGCCGTAATAGGCGGTCGGAAAACGCGCCGCGCTATCGTAGTAGATGCGCGCGTCGTGGTCATGCCCGGCCGCTTCCGCCGCACGGCCTTGCCAATAGAACGCCCGCGAAAGCGTAATCGGATTGGAGACGCCTTCGGCGATGCGGGCGAAATGCGCAAGCGCTGCGGCCGGCTCGTGCAGGAACGACAACGCGATCCAGCCGGCCGTGAACTCCTGATCGGCACGGTAATTCTCGTTCACCGGCGCCGCGGCGCCGTTGGCGACCTCATAGGCCATCTTGTTTTCGTTGAGGTCGAGCAGCTTGCGCGCCAACAGCCGCCGCTCGACCCACCACTGATCGAGATCGCCAAGCACGGCGGGATCGTGCGGCGCGCCGATCATCCAGCGGCCGGCCTCGGCGATCTTGTCATTGCGGCGCAGCCACTGCGCGCGGCTGAAAATATAACCGGCATCGTGCTGCGCCGCCGCCGGCACCGCTTCGAGCAGCGCTTTGGCATCGCCGGCCTTGTTGATGACCGCTGCGCGCGCCCTGGCGATCGCAAGCTGCGTGCCGTCGAGATGATGCGCGGCGCGCAGGCCGCCGTCGTCGTCCTCGGCGTAGAGGCGGCCATCCATCCGCGCTTTGTCGTCGTCGGCGGTGATGAGGCCCGCGAACATGTCGCGGACCTGGGCTTCGAGATCGCCGGAGAAGGCGTCGCTGCGCCAGGCGTCGCTGATCGCCTGATGCGCGCCGCCGCTGTCGCCCTGGGAGAGTAGCGCGCGTGCCAGCGCAAACTTGCCCTTGGCGGTGCGCGGCGGATCGGTCTTGAAGAAGGCGAGCACGGTCGTCGGGTCGCTGCGCTCCTGCCACAGCACCGCTTCGGCGCGCCGGCGCAAGGTGACGATGCTCGGCCAGCTCGGATTGGCGGCGATGAACGCGGCATAGCGCGAGAACGTGGCGGTGGTGTCGTCGCTGCGCAGCACCAGCCACTCGATGAGCTTGCGCGCCAGCGGATCGGAAATCGAGTTTTCGAGATTGGCGGCTTCGTCACTGCGGCTTTTGCCCACGAGATCCACCGCCTGTTTGACCACGTTGAGATCCAGCGGCGACGTCGCCGCGCTGGTCGCCATGGCCAAGGCCGGCGTCGATCGTAAAAGCGGCGGCGGCATGGCAGGCGCTGGCGGCATGACGTTGGCGCGGCCGGCCGGATTGGGGACGGACGCGGTGCTCGTGCCGCGAAGCGTGCCAGGCGAAAGCGACAGCGGCGCGGGCGTGCCCTTATGAGCCTGCTCCTTGCGCTCGGTTGCTTTGTGGTCGGTGACCTTATGCTCGGCGGCTTTGTGGTCGGCGCCTTTGTGCTCGGTGGCTTTCTGCTCGGTCGCTTTGGCTTTCGGGGCCGGCGTGATCGCCGCCGGCTTGGCCTGCGGCAGCGGGACTTGCGTTTGCGCGGCGCAAATTCCTCCCCCCGCGACCAGGGCGGTCGCCACAAATAGCGAAAGCCGAATAAGGGTCACCGGCACCGATCCTCCGCGGCACTCACCGCCAGCGATTCTAAGGAATCTCTTCGGCCGGTAAGATTGAGGAATTACTAAGCTTTTTGAAGGCGGTCGAACAATTCCCATATTTCGCGGCAAAACCGCGGCATTGTCCGCTCAAAGGCCTTTCAAGCCCGCTTCCGAACCGATATTTATGACTTACGGTGGGCTCCGCTACCGCAAGCGTTCCGCTTGCCGCCGGGCCACGCCAGGGACCCGTATCATGACTGCCAAGACCAAGTTCCGAGGCTCGTTTACCGCCCTCGTCACCCCGTTCACCAACGGTGCCGTCGACGAGAAAGCGTTCCGCGCCCTGGTCGATTGGCAGATCGCCGAGGGCACCAACGGCCTGGTTCCGGTGGGCACCACCGGCGAGAGCCCGACGCTGTCCCATGACGAGCACCACAAGGTCGTCGAGTGGTGCGTCGATCAGGCGCGAGGCCGGGTTCCGGTCGTAGCCGGCGCAGGCTCGAACTCGACCAAGGAGGCAGTCGATCTGGCGCAGCATGCCGAGAAGGCCGGCGCCGATGCGGTGCTCGTGGTCACGCCCTATTACAACAAGCCGACCCAGGAAGGCCTCTATCAGCACTTCAAGGCGATCAACGACGCGATCGGCATTCCGATCATCATGTACAACATTCCGGTGCGTTCGGTGATCGACATGTCGGTCGATACCATGAAGCGCCTTTACGAGCTCAAGAACATCGCCGGCGTCAAGGATGCCACCGCCAGCATGACGCGCGTGACCCAGCAGCGCGCCGAGATGGGCGAGGATTTCAATCAGCTGTCCGGCGAAGACATCACCGCGCTCGGCTTCATGGCCCACGGCGGCCACGGCTGCATCTCGGTGACATCGAACGTGGCGCCGCGGCTGTGCTCCGAATTCCAGGCGGCGTGCCTGCGGGGAGACTATGCGGCGGCGCTGAAGTTGCAGGACAAGCTGGCGCCGCTCCACATCAATCTCTTCGTCGAGACGAGCCCGGCGCCGGTCAAATATGCGCTCTCGCTCCTAGGCAAGTGCGAGAACAGGCTGCGTTTGCCGATGGTGCCGGCGACCGAGAAGGCGCAGATCGCCGTCCGCGAAGCCATGGTGCATGCCGGCCTGGTCAACTGAGCCGGACGTTCGCCGCAGACCGGTTCTTGCGCTGCGTTTGCGCAGAGCAAGGCGCGACGACGATCGGCAAGGGGAGGGATCGATGCTCGAAGAATTCAAGAAATTCGCGATGCGCGGCAATGTCGTCGATCTCGCCGTCGGCGTCATCATCGGCGCCGCCTTCGGTGCCATCGTCGGTTCGCTGGTCGGCGACATCATCATGCCGATTATCGGCTCGGTGACCGGCGGACTCGATTTCTCCAATTATTTCACGCCGTTATCGTCGAAAGTTACGGCAACGGCTTTGGCGGACGCGAAAAAGCAGGGCGCGGTGCTGGCTTGGGGCAACTTCCTCACCCTTGTCATCAACTTCTTGATCATCGCTTGGGTGCTCTTCATGTGCATTAAGGGCATCAATCGGTTGAAGACTGCCGAGCCGCCGCCGGCACCGGCTGGGCCTTCCAAAGAGGAGCAGCTGCTGACCGAGATCCGCGACCTGCTCAAGAGCCGCTGAGCGCAAGGACGGCGGCATGGCGGCAAAGCCTGAACGGAAGCTCCGCGTCGTCGCCGATAATCGCAAAGCGCGCTTTCACTATTTCATCGACGAGACCATGGAGGCCGGTGTCGCGCTGACCGGTACCGAGGTGAAGTCGCTGCGCCTGGGCAAGGCGACCATCGGGGAATCCTACGCCGACGCCCGCGGCGGCGAGATCTGGCTGATCAATTCCAACATCCCGGAATATCTGCAGGCCAACCGCTTCAATCACGCGCCGAAACGGCCGCGCAAGCTGTTGCTGCACAAAAGTCAGATCAGCAAGCTGATCGGCGCGGTCGAGCGCGAGGGCATGACCTTGGTGCCGCTAAAACTCTATTTCAATGAAAAAGGCCGCGCCAAGGTCGAGCTGGCGCTAGCGCGCGGTAAGAAGCTTTACGACAAGCGCGAGACCGAGAAGAAGCGCTCGTGGGAGCGCGAGCGCGGGCGGCTGATGCGGCAGAAGGGATAAATATGTTGCCCACCAAGCTCGATCACTGCGTCATCCATGTCACCGACTGGGAGCGCTCGAACGCGTTCTACACCACTGTGCTCGGTGCCGAGCTGGTGGCGCGGCCGACCGGTTACGCTTATCGCTTCGGCGATAAGCAGCTCAATGTGCACGGCCCCGGCGTAAAACCCGCCGAAGTGGCGCGGCTGCCGGTCGCGCCGGGCAACAGCGATCTGTGCTTCGAGTGGATCGGGCCGATCGCCGACGCCATTGCCCATCTCGGCCGTCACGGCGTGCGCATCGAAAGCGGCCCGATGCAGCGCTTCGGCGCCAAGGGCGCTGGCACCAGTGTTTACTTTCGCGATCCCGACGGCTCGCTGATGGAATTCATGTCGTACGCGGGAGAGAAAATGGCTGAAGCGCCCGGCATGCACGATCCGACCTTCCTGCCGCCCGATATTCCTGCGCCGCAAGATGACGGCCGGGCGCGGCATCTGACCGGCGTGAAGCTGCCGGACATCGCGCTGCCTGCGACCGGCGGCGGCATGGTGAACCTGTCCAAGCTCAAGGGCCGCACGGTGGTTTATGTCTATCCGCGCACCGGGGTGCCGGGCGTCGATGCGCCGCCGGGCTGGGATCAAATCCCGGGCGCGCGCGGCTGCACGCCGCAATCGTGCGGCTTTCGCGATCATTTCGCTGATCTCAAGGCGCTCGGCGTCGCCCAGGTTTCCGGCCTGTCGACGCAAGCCACCGGCTACCAGCAGGAGGCGGCCGACCGGCTGCATCTGCCATTCCCGATCCTCTCCGATGCCGAATTGGTCCTGGCCACCAGCCTGCATCTGCCGATGTTCATGACGTCGGGAATGACGTTGCTCGCACGCATGGCGCTGGTCATCGAGGACGGCACGATCGTCAAAGTGTTCTATCCGGTATTTCCGCCCGACAAGAACGCGGAAGAGGTCGTTGCCTGGCTGCGCGGCCGATCCTGAACGTCAGCGGAAGATCGTGCTGGCGGCGAAATGCTGCGCCATGAAGTCGTTGAAGACCTTGATCTTGGCGGACAGCTGCTGGCTTGCCGGATAGACCGCGTAGATCGTCGCCTCGGGCAGCTGATAGTCCGGCAGCACCTGCCGCAGCCGCCCGGCATCGATGTCGGCGCGGAAAAAGATGACCGGGCCGTAGGCGATGCCGAGGCCGCGCACCGCGGCGGTGTTCAGCACCTGGCGGTGGCTGGTGACGATCGGCCCGCTCACCTTGACCACGCGTTCGCCGTCCGCGCCGATGAGGTGCCACTCGTCGGGTTCGGCGATGTAGCTGTAGCAAAGGCAATCGTGCTGGGTGAGATCTTCGGGGATTTGCGGCGTGCCGCGCCGCGCCAGATAGTCCGGCGCCGCGCACAGGATCCGCCGCGCGGTATTGAGCTTGCGCGCGATCAGGCTCGACGCGGTGCCGCGCGGCATGCCGACGCTGATGGCGATGTCGTAGCCGGCCTCGATGGGATCGGTGACGTGATCGTTGATCGTCAGTTTGACGCGCAGTTTCGGGTAGGCGACGACGAGGTCGGTGATCGCCGTGCCGATTTCGGTGAGGCCGAAATTGGTCGGCGCGATCACGCGCAATTCGCCGCGCGGCTCGTTGTGCAGCTCGCTCGCCGAACGTTCGGCCTCGTCGAGCTCGGCGAGAATGCGCCGGCATTGCTCGTAAAACCGCCGCCCGGCATCGGTGGCGCTGACCCGCCGCGTGGTGCGGTCGAGGAGCCGCGCGCCGAGCCGTTCCTCGAGCTGCAGCACATGCTTGCTGGTCGCCGCGCGCGACAGACCGAGCCGCTCGGCCGCCGCGGTGAACCCGCCGGCTTCGATGACGGCAGCGAAAACCCTTGCGTTTTCAAAGCGATCCATTGAGAGGCCTAAGGATTGTCAACCAAACGTGGACAATCTATTTCGTGCCGTCCCGATTATCAATTCGATTTTCCCCGCTAAGGATGATGCATCCGCCGCAACCAGAATCGAGAAAGAGGAGGAGCCGATGTCGAAATTCGTCGTTGCGCCGCATTTCCGGCTGCACGAATGGGTCGCCGAGGAGAAAGGCTATTTCGCCGCCGAGGGTCTCGACTACGAGTTCCGCGAGACCATGGATTCGACGTCGGGCAGCGGCCACCACATCGGCAACAAGGTCGGCGCCTATCAGACGCTGGAAGCGGGCCGCACCTGCAATGTCAGCGGCGCCTGCCATTGGACCATGAACGTCGCCGCTTCCAACGGCCACGGCAAGCTTTATGCCGACGCTTATTCGGTGTCGCCGGCTGGCGTGTTCGTGCCGGCGGAGTCGCCGATCAAGACGCCGGCCGATCTTGCCGGCGTGCCGATCTCGGTGGGCTACCAGTCCGGCAGTCACTACGCGACCATCCAGGGTCTCGATCAATATCTAAAGCCCGATCAGATCAAGCTGTCGTTCAACGACGGCCTGTTGTTCAGCCGCATGGAGCTTTTGATCGATCGCAAGGTGCCGGCGGCGTCGCTGTTCTCGGGGCCGTATTATTTCCTCGAGCAACTCGGCTTCCGCAAAGTCATCGATACCACCTTCATGATGGCCTCGATGGTCACCGGCACGCCGGACCCGGAGGACGTGCGCAAATTTTTCCGGGCGCTGCGCCGCGCGCAGCGCGACATCGACCTGCGGCCGGAGCTGTTCACGCACTATTACAAGAGGGAATTCCCGGTGCGCTTCCACGCCCAGATGGATACGCGGCGCTGGGGCCCCGGCGAGCGGCTGGTGTTCGAGCCGTATTCGAAACAGACGTTCGATGAATCCTTCGAGTGGATCGAGCAGCACGGCATTTTTCCGCGCAGCGAAATGGGTTCCGGCAACTACGAAACCTCGATCTTCCACTAAATCTTTGATGCATTAACTTGCGGCACCGAGGTGTTCGCGCACCAGCGCGAACACCTCATGGAACATTTTCGGCGTCAGCACGCCGGTGTTCGTGTTGTAGCGCGAGCAGTGATAGCTATCGAATAATTTGAATTCGCCCATCGCGTGCGCGCGGCCGTGCGTGAAAGGGTAAAGCGATTTGCGCAAATCCCGCGCCACGATCATGGTCTCGTGGGCAATGCGTCCGAGCGCGATGACGGCGCGCAGCCGCGGCATCTCGGCAATCGTCGCAGTGAGGAAGGGCCGGCAGGTCGCGATCTCCTGCGGCGTCGGCTTGTTTTCCGGCGGCACGCAGCGCACCGCGTTGGTGATGCGGCAGTCGATCAGTTCGAGGCCGTCATCGGGCCGGGCCTGGTACTGGCCGCGGGCGAAGCCGAATTCGATGAGCGTGCCGTAGAGCAGATCGCCGGCATAATCGCCGGTGAACGGCCGGCCGGTGCGGTTGGCGCCGCGCAGTCCGGGTGCCAGCCCGACGATGAGGAGGCGGGCGTCGCGCGGCCCGAAGGATTCGACCGGCGCGTTGAACCACTGCGGTTCCTGCTCACGCCAGGTTTTGCGAAAGGCGACGAGGCGAGGGCAGCGCGGGCAATTGCGGCCCGGCATGTCGGCCGGGGGCGCGTTCGCTTCAGTCGTTGGCGATGCGGGCATGATTTCCGAAACGTGTTTGGCGATTTTTCGGAAACGATCATGCTCCGACGCTAGTCGTCTTCGAACTCGTCGTCGGCTTCGACGTCGACCCGCGGCGCGGTGGCGGCGCTGCGCTGCAGGAATTGCGGGGTGTGGCGCTGTTCGCGGCCTTCGCGCGGTTCCCGAGGCTCACGCATCTCCCTGGGCTCGCGCATCGGCCGTTCCGACGGATCGCGTCCGACCTTGGCCTGCAGCTCCACGATGTCGACGAATTGATCGGCCTGGCGGCGCAGCTCGTCGGCGACCATCGGCGGCTGGGTCGAGATCGTCGACACGACGATGACGCGCACGCCGCGGCGCTGCACCGCTTCCACCAGCGAACGGAAGTCGCCGTCACCGGAGAACAGCACCATCTGGTCGATATGCGGCGCGAGCTCCATGGCATCGACCGCGAGCTCGATGTCCATGTTGCCCTTGACCTTGCGGCGCCCGGTCTGGTCGACGAACTCCTTGGTCGCCTTGGTGACCACGGTGTAGCCGTTGTAGTCGAGCCAATCGATCAGCGGCCGGATCGAGGAATATTCCTGATCCTCGATCACCGCGGTGTAATAGAAGGCGCGCACCAGATAGCCGCGCGACTGGAACTCGCGCAAAAGCTTCTTGTAGTCGATATCGAAGCCGAGCGATTTGGCGGTGGCATAAAGATTGGCGCCGTCAATGAAGAGCGCGATTTTTTCGACTTGTGCTGACATGATGTCTCTCTACCGTCTCTCGTGATGAAACCGGATCAAGCCGCAATGCGTTCGACGTGTCCGGCGTTTATCCAAATCTAGTTTGTCGCCAGCGGGACCATTCGGCGGACGAAGCGTTATCGCACGGTGGTAGTCCAATATGCTGGCGCCTAGTTGCGCGAGCACCGTGGCGAGAACACTGCGGCACGCCGTCGCGGCAAGTCCGAAAGTATGATTCGGAACGCCTCGACTTAGTTCCCGGATTTTGGCGTAACAGAGCGTTGCGCGGCAGCCAAGTTAAAAATGGCCGCGAATTTCACACTTGAACTTCGGGGTCCGTGACTGTACGTAAACGCCATATTCATGCACAAGGCCCGGTTGCAGGGAAGCCCGCCGGAACCTCTTAGGAGTTAAACATGGCCCGCGTGACCGTCGAAGACTGCATCGACAAGGTCGAAAACCGGTTCGATCTGGTGCTGCTCGCAAGCCACCGCGCGCGCATGATCTCGTCCGGCACCCAGATCACCGTCGAGCGGGACAACGACAAGAACCCGGTCGTGGCGTTGCGCGAAATCGCCGACGAGGCGGTCTCGCCCGAGGACCTCAAGGAGGAACTCGTCCATTCGCTGCAGAAATACGTCGAAGTCGACGAGCCGGAGCCCGAGTCGGTTCCCCTGATCGGCGCCCCCGGAACCGGCGTCGACGCCGACGACACCGACGTCACTACCGACCGGATGACCGAGGAAGAGCTGCTCAAGGGCCTGGAGGGGCTTACCCCGCCCGAAAACGTGCCCGAGCCCGACGCCGGCGACGACGAGGAATAAGTCCCTGCGTCAGCAGGCCTTATCCGTCTCCATCCGTTAACGAAAATTTGCCCTTGGGCGGCGACTTTGGTCGCCTGGCCCGAGGGTTTTGCGGTTCGTGGCCACGTCTTGTGGCGCCGGCGCAGCCCCATGATATCCTTGTGATCAGCTTTCGCCGACTCTTGGAGCCGACGATCGCCCAAGGACCGTAATGCCGCGCTCGCCGACCGATGATCTGCCGCGGATGCAGAACCAGCCCCGTTCCCGGGTGCCGGCGGCACGCGGCCCGAACCTGGTGCCCAAGGCCAACGGCGCGGAGGTTTCGGCAAAACCCCGCAAGCCGCGGATGATGCGGCAATACGAGCTGATCGACCGGGTCAAGCAGTACAACCCCGCGACCAACGAAGATCTGCTCAACCGCGCCTATGTCTACGCCATGCAGGCGCACGGCAAGCAGCAGCGCGATTCGGGCGACCCGTATTTTTCGCATCCCTTGGAAGTCGCCGCGATCCTCACCGACCTCAAGCTCGACGACGCCACCATCGCGGCGGCGCTGTTGCACGACACCATCGAGGATACCGACGCCACCCGCGCCGAGATCGATCGCGTGTTCGGCCACGACATCGGTCGTCTGGTCGAGGGTTTGACCAAGCTGAAAAAGCTCGATCTGGTCTCCAAGGAGGCCAAGCAAGCGGAGAATTTGCGCAAGCTCCTGCTCGCCATCGCCGCCGACGTGCGGGTGATGCTCATCAAGCTCGCCGACCGGCTGCACAACATGCGCACCTTGACACACCGGCCGCCGGAAGCGCGCCGGCGTACGGCGGAAGAGACGCTCGACATTTATGCCCCGCTTGCCGGCCGCATCGGCATGCATGAGATGCGCGAGGAGCTCGAAGATCTGTCGTTTCGCGAGCTCAATCCCGACGCGTACAAGGTCCTCACCGAGCGCCTTGAAGCGCTCGCCGCAAAATCCAGCGGCTGGATCAGCGAGATCGAGCAGCAACTCGCCAAAAAGCTCGGCGACCGCGGCATCAGCGCCGAGGTTTTCGGCCGGCGCAAGCGCGCCTATTCGATCTGGCGCAAGATGGAGCGCAAGGCGGTCGGCTTCGAGCAGCTGTCGGATATCTTCGGCTTCCGCGTCGTCGTCGCCAACGTCGCCGAATGCTACCAGGCGCTCGGCATCGTCCATATTTCCTGGCCGGTGGTGCCGGGGCGCTTCAAGGATTACATCTCGACGCCCAAGCAAAACGATTACCGCTCGATCCACACCACGGTGATCGGGCCGGGCAAGCAGCGCGTCGAATTGCAGATCCGCACCCGCGCCATGCAACAGATCGCCGAATACGGCATCGCCGCGCACGCGCTCTACAAGGACGGCGTCGGCTCGCCGACCGAGATGCTGTCGCGCGAGTCGAATGCTTACGCCTGGCTGCGCCGCACCATCGAGCTTTTGGCCGAAGGCTCCAATCCGGAAGAATTTCTGGAGCACACCAAGCTCGAATTGTTTCACGACCAGGTGTTCTGCTTCACGCCGAAGGGCAAGCTGATCGCGCTGCCGCGCGGCGCCACGCCGATCGATTTCGCTTATGCGGTGCACACCGATGTCGGCAATATGGCGATCGGCGCCAAGATCAACGGCAAGATGGGGCCGCTGTCTTCGCCGCTGCAAAACGGCGACGAGGTGCAGATCTTGACCTCGAAGGCGCAGACCGCGCCGCCGGCCGCCTGGGAATCCATCGTGGTGACCGGCAAGGCGCGCGCCGCCATCCGCCGCGCCACCCGCGAGGCGGTGCGCAGCCAATATTCGGCGTTCGGCCGGCGCATCGTCGAGCGGCTGTGCCAGCGCGCCAAGATCGAATATTCCGACGAAAAGCTCGAGGGTGCGCTGCCGCGTTTGGCGCGAGCCTCGATCGACGACGTGTTTTCGGCCGTCGGCCGCAGCGAGATGCGGGCGTCCGACGTCGTGCGGGCCATGTATCCCGACTACAAGGACGAGCGCGTCACGCCGCTGGCGCCGAAGGCGGAGAGCGGCTGGTTCGGCTTGAAATGGACCAAGGCGGTGAAGTTCAAGCTGCCCGGCGGCGGCGAGGATGGCACGTCGCTGCCGATCCGCGGCATCAACACCGATCTGCCGGTCAGCTTCGCGCCGAACGGCGGCGCGGTGCCGGGCGACCGCATCGTCGGCATCATGACGCCGGGCGAGGGCATCACCATTTATCCGATCCACTCGGACGCGTTGAAGCAGTTCGAGGAGGAGCCGGATCGCTGGCTCGACGTGCGCTGGGACGTCGACGACAAGGCACCGCAGCGCTTTCCGGCGCGGCTCGCCGTGCAATCGGTCAACGAGCCGGGGACGCTCGCGCAAATCACCCAGGTCATCGCCGAGCACGACGGCAATATCGACAACATCAAAATGTCGCGGCAGTCACCCGATTTCACCGAGCTGACCATCGATCTCGAAGTCTATAACCTCAAGCACCTGACTTCGATCATCTCGCAATTGCGGGCAAAGAAAGTGGTCGCCAACGCCGAGCGCGTGAACGGCTAGCCGGTTCGGCGCCAGGAGCGACATAACCTCATGGCCGCGAACCCGCCCATTCGCCTCGGCGTCAACATCGACCACGTCGCCACGGTGCGCAATGCGCGCGGCGGGCGGCATCCCGATCCGGTGAAGGCCGCCGAGATCGCGATCGCGGCCGGCGCCGACGGCATCACGGCGCATCTGCGCGAGGATCGTCGCCACATCGTCGACGATGACATCGCGCGCCTCAAGGAGCGCATTACAAAACCGCTCAATCTCGAAATGGCGGCGACGCCGGAGATGGTGAGTATCGCCTGCAAGGTGCGCCCCCATGCCGCCTGCATCGTTCCCGAGCGGCGGGCCGAGCGCACCACCGAAGGCGGACTCGACGCCGCCGGCCAGCGCGAGGCGTTGCGCGCCAGCGTCGGCAAGCTCGCCGAAGCCGGTATCCGCGTTTCGTTGTTCATCGCCGCCGAGCCGGCGCAGATCGAGGCCGCCGCCGCGATCGGCGCGCCGGTCATCGAGATTCATACCGGCGCCTGGTGCGATGCCTTGGCGGCGGGCGACGCCGCGGCCGGCACCGCCGAGTTCGAGCGCATCGTGCGCGGCGCCAAGCGCGCCAACGGCGTGGGCCTTGAAGTCCATGCCGGCCACGGCCTCGATTTCCTCACCGCGGCAACGATCGCGGCGTTGCCGGAGATCGCCGAGCTCAATATCGGGCATTTCCTGATTGGCGAGGCGATTTTCGGCGGCCTCGGCGAGGTGGTGCGCAAGATGCGCGCGGCGATGGATCGTGGCCGGCGCCACGGCGGTGCGGCGCGATGATCCTCGGTATCGGCTCCGACATTTCCGACGTGCGCCGCATCGCCAAGGTGATCGAGCGCCATGGCGACCGCTTCATCGACCGCATTTTCACGCCCGCCGAACGCGCCCGCGCCGAACGCCGCCGCAACCGGGTCGAGACCTATGCCAAGCGCTTCGCCGCCAAGGAGGCCTGCGCCAAGGCGCTCGGCACCGGCATCCGCGCCGGCGTGTGGTGGCGCGACATGGGCGTCGTCAATCTGCCGTCGGGGCGGCCGACCATGGAGCTCACCGGCGGCGCCAGGCGGCGCCTCGACGCGATCACGCCCAAAGGCTACGAGGCGCGCATCGACCTGACCATCACCGACGAGGGGCCGACGGCCCACGCCTTCGTCATCATTTCGGCGGTCGCTGTTAGCCCGGTTTGAAGAGCCGCCGTGCCGTCCGTTCGCCTTAAGGCGTTTTGCGAATGTGAGTCGCCGATGGCTGCGATGAAAAATTCGTCATGTTCCGTTTGGCGGGTTGCAAGCTCATGTAATCATTCGACAAAACGGCATTGCGCGACGTCGCGGTGAAACCGCGCGCGCAATTGCGCCTACGGTATTGAGGGGCTACAAGATCGCGGGGCGCGGGGCGGGACGCGTGAACCGCAGGACGATAGGCCGATGAGCGTGCAGACCGGAACCAAAAAGAACGACGGTGGCCTCGCCGAGACGATCCGCGTGATCTTCAACGCCCTCATCATCGCGCTCGTCATCCGTACATTTCTGTTTCAGCCCTTCAACATCCCGTCCGGCTCGATGATCCCGACGCTTCTGGTCGGCGATTACCTGTTCGTCTCGAAATATTCCTACGGCTATACCCACTATTCGTTTCCGTTCTCGCCGCGGATTTTCTCCGGCCGCATCATGGGCGGCACGCTCAAGCGCGGTGACGTCGTGGTGTTCCGGCTGCCGAAGGACGACTCCATCGACTACATCAAGCGCGTCATCGGGCTGCCCGGCGACAAGATTCAGATGATCGACGGCGTGCTCAATATCAACGGCGAGCCGGTCAAGCACGAGCGCATCGAAGACTTCGTCACCGACGACGACGGCGTCGTGCAGCGCGTCAAGCGCTACAAGGAGACGCTGTCGAACGGCGTCGTCTACACCACGCTCGACCTGACCGACAACGGCTTCTACGACAACACGCCGGTCTACAACGTGCCGCCCGACCATTATTTCATGATGGGCGACAACCGCGACAACTCGACCGACAGCCGGGTGCTCAGCGCGGTCGGCTACGTTCCCTACGAAAACATCATCGGCAAGGCGCAAATCATTTTCTTCTCGATCAAGGACGGCACGCACGTGTGGGAAATCTGGCGCTGGCCTTGGGACGTGCGCTGGGACCGGATGTTCACGCTGGTCAGATGAGCCGCCGCGGCAAAGCATCCCCCACACTTCCTTCCGCCGTGAGCGCGGGAGCAAAGGGCGGGGGCCGCCGCGAACCGCCCGCTGAAGAACCCGTCGCCGCCAAAGCCGCCGCCAAAGTGGCCGAGGCCGCGCCCGCCGACGGCCAGAAAGAACCGCGCCGCCGCCGCCGCGGCACCGTGCTCGAGGAGCGCATCGGCTATCGCTTCAAGGATGGCACGCTGCTCGATTGCGCGCTCACCCACATTTCCGCGCTCAAGGGCTCGCGCAACCGCGCCGGTTCCTATCAGCGGCTCGAATTCCTCGGCGATCACGTGCTGGGCCTGGTGATTTCCGACGTGCTGTTCCGCGCCTTCCCGAAAGCCGACGAAGGCGAGCTGTCGCGCCGGCTCGCGGATCTGGTGCGCAAGGAGACCTGCGCCGAGATCGCCGTCACCATCGAGCTCGGGGCCGCGATCAAGCTCGGCTCGTCGGAGGCCAATGCCGGCGGCCGCAAGCGCCCGGCGATCCTGGCCGATGTCTGCGAGGCGCTGATCGGCGCGGTCTACCTCGACGGCGGTTATCCGGCGGCGGAAGGCTTGATCGAACGGCTGTGGCAGGTCCGCATCCAGGCCAAGGCGCAGCCGCAACGCGATCCCAAGACGGTGCTGCAGGAATGGGCGCAAGCGCGCGGCCTGCCGACGCCGGTCTATCGCGAAGTCGCGCGCACCGGTCCCGATCACAGTCCGGAATTCCGGGTCGCCGTGCAGCTGCCCAATTTCGCGCTTGCCGAAGGCTCCGGCCGGTCCAAGCGCGCCGCCGAGCAGGGCGCCGCCGCCGCCATGCTGACCCGCGAGCGCGTCAAGCCCGAACGGCGCAATGGCTGAGGTTCACGCCGCGCCGGCGGAGCCAACGACCCGCTGCGGCTTCGTGGCGCTGATCGGGGCGCCCAATGTCGGCAAATCGACCTTGGCCAACGCGCTGGTCGGCGCCAAAATCTCCATCGTCACGCCCAAAGTGCAGACCACCCGCACGCTGGTGCGCGGCATCGCCATCGAGGGTGTTGCGCAACTCATCTTCGTCGATACGCCGGGAATTTTTTCGCCGCGGCGGCGGCTCGACCGCGCCATGGTGGCGACCGCGTGGGGCTCGACCCACGACGCCGATATCGTTGCGCTGTTGATCGACGCCCACAAAGGTCTGCACGAGGACGACGAGGCGATCCTGCACACGCTCGGCGATGTCCGCTCCGCCAAGGTGCTGGTGCTCAACAAGATCGACCTGGTCGAAAAACCCGCGCTGTTGACGCTTACCCAAACGCTCAACGAACGCATGGCCTTCGCCTCGACCTTCATGATCTCGGCGAAATCCGGCAGCGGCGTCACCGATCTCAAAAGCTTCTTCGCCGCTCATGTGCCGGCCGGACCGTGGCTTTATCCGGAGGATCAGATCTCGGACGCGCCGATGCGCCAGCTTGCCGCCGAGATCACCCGCGAAAAGCTTTTTCTGCGGCTGCATCAGGAATTGCCCTATCAGTCGACGGTCGAGACCGAAGTTTGGAAAGAGCTCCGCGACGGCGCCGTGCGCATCGAGCAGACCATCTATGTCGAGCGCGAAAGCCAGCGCAAAATCGTCCTCGGCAAGGGCGGCCAGGCGATCAAGGCGATCGGGGCCGCGGCGCGCAAGGACATCGCGGCTGCGATCGAGCAGCCGGTGCATCTCTTCCTGTTCGTCAAAGTGCGGGAAGGCTGGGGCGACGATCCGGAGCGCTATCGCGAAATGGGCCTGGAATTTCCGAAGGAGTAAGTCATTCCGGGGCCGAGCGCAGCGAGGAACCCGGAATCCATAACCACTGTCGCTGCGGACAGATTTCAGTGCTAGTTCTGGAATATTCGTGATTATGGATTCCGGGTTCGCCGCGCTGCGGCGCCCCGGAATGACGAACATGCAATGGACCGATGAAGGCATCGTGCTCGGCGTCAAGCGCCACGGCGAAACCAGCGTCATTGTTGAACTGATGACGCTGGAGCGCGGCCGGCATCTCGGGCTGGTGCGCGGCGGCGGCAACAGCACGCGGTTGCGCGGCGTGTTGCAGCCGGGCAATTCGCTGCGGGCGACGTGGCGGGCGCGGCTCGACGAGCATCTCGGCAATTATACCGTCGAGGGACTCAACCTGCGCGCCGCCGGCTATCTCTCTGCAGCGCACGCGGTGCACGGGGTCACCCATCTCGCGGCGCTGTGCCGGCTGCTCGCCGAACGCGAGCCGCATGCGGCGATCTACGGCACGCTCGATGCGATCCTCGATCGGCTCGACGATCCGCTGGTCGCGGCGGCCTCGATCGCGCGGTTCGAGCTCGACTTTCTCGCCGAGCTTGGCTTTGGCCTCGATCTGAGCTGTTGCGCCGCCACCGGAACAACGGCCGACCTGATCTACGTGTCGCCGCGCTCGGGCCGCGCGGTGTCGCGTGCCGCGGGCGAGGACTACCGCGACAAGCTCCTGGCGCTGCCGGCATTCCTGCGTGACGATGCCGCGCCCGCATCCGCCGCCGATGTCGCCGGCGCATTTGCCATGACCGGCTTTTTTCTCGATCGGCACGCGTTTGCGCCGCGCGGTCTTGCCGTGCCGGAGGCGCGGGGGCGGTTCGTCACCGCCGTCGCCCACGCGTTCGCCGCAGCCGCAGCCCGCTCGGCTTGAATCGCGCCGGTCACCACCAGCGGGCGTTCAGCAAGCAGCCGCAACGGCGGAAGCCGTATGGGTCCGGCCAGCAGGAATAATGATAATTGGTCGGGCAGGCCGGGATGTAATTGTAGCCGTAGCCCCGCCCCCAGCCGGTGGTGTAGCCGCCGTGGTAATTGTCCTGCACCGGTTGCGTCAGCGGCGTGGCGTTGGGCATGGCGGTGATGCCGCCCGGCGCCGCCGATAGTGATGTCGCGCCAAGACCGATCGCCGCCGCGATAAACGCCGCCGTCATGACTGCGCGCATGTTTGTCTCCCACTGCCGATTGTGAGCGTGAAGCGTGTCTAACGCTTCCGCCGCACCGCGTCTACGATTCGTCACGCGGTGAAAAATACGCCTAATCAAGCACTTAATCATCCCTTGTTCAGAGGCCGCAACCGCGCTAGCGCTTGGCTTCCATGAACAAGAAAGTGATTCCCCCCGATCCCGAGGGCGTGCAGGAAATCGCGCTGCGCGAGGCGCTCGAGGAGCGCTATCTCGCCTACGCGCTGTCCACCATCATGCACCGCGCGCTGCCCGACGCGCGCGACGGGCTCAAGCCCGTGCATCGCCGCATCCTCTACGGCATGCGGCGGCTGCGGCTTGATCCCGGCACCACGTTCAAGAAGTCGGCCAAAATCGTCGGCGACGTGATGGGCAATTTCCATCCGCACGGCGACCAGGCGATCTATGACGCGCTGGTGCGGCTGGCGCAGGATTTTTCCTCGCGCTATCCGCTGGTCGACGGCCAGGGCAATTTCGGCAATGTCGACGGCGATAATCCTGCCGCCATGCGCTACACCGAGGCGCGGCTGACCGAAGTGGCGCGGCTTTTGATCGACGGCATCGACGAGGACGCCGTCGATTTCCGCCCGACCTATGACGGCAGCGAGGAAGAGCCGGTGGTGTTGCCGGCGGCCATCCCCAACCTGCTGGCTAACGGTTCGCAAGGCATTGCGGTGGGCATGGCGACGTCAATCCCGCCGCACAACATGGCCGAGCTGTGTGACGCCGCGCTGCATTTGATCGATCAGCCCAATGCGCGGACCAAGACGCTGCTCAAATACGTGCCGGGTCCGGATTTTCCGACCGGCGGTATCGTCGTCGATCCGCCGGAGGCGATTGCCGAAGCCTATGCGACCGGGCGCGGCTCGTTCCGCGTGCGCGCGCGCTGGACCACCGAAGACACCGGCCGCGGCACCTATCAGATCGTGGTCACGGAAATTCCGTGGCAGGTGCAGAAGATGCGGCTCGTCGAGCGCATCGCCGAGCTGATGAACGAAAAAAAACTGCCGCTCTTGGCCGACATGCGCGACGAATCGGCGGAAGACGTTCGCCTCGTGTTCGAGCCGCGCTCGCGCGCGGTCGATCCGGAACTGCTGATGGAGAGCCTGTTCAAGCTCACCGAGCTCGAAAGCCGCGTGCCGCTCAACATGAACGTGTTGGTGAAGGGCCGCATTCCAAAAGTCGTCGGCCTTGCCGAAGCGCTGAGCGAATGGCTCGCGCACCGCCGCGACGTGTTGCTGCGCCGCTCGCGCCATCGGCTGGCGCAGATCGAGCACCGGCTCGAAGTGTTGGGCGGCTATCTGGTCGCTTATCTGAACCTCGACAAGGTCATCAAGATCATCCGCAACGAGGATGAGCCGAAGCCGGTGTTGATGAAGACCTTCAAGCTCTCCGAGGTCCAGGCCGACGCCATCCTCAATATGCGGCTGCGCAATCTGCGTCGGCTCGAAGAGATGGAGATCCGGCAGGAAGATAAAGACCTGCGGGTGGAGAAAAAATCCATCGAAGAGCTGCTGCGCTCGGAAAAGGCGCAGTGGAAAAAAATCGCCGAGCAAATTCGCGAGGTGCGCACCGCCTTCGGGCCGAAGACACCGCTCGGCAAGCGCCGCACCACCTTCGCCGTCGCGCCGGAGCACGACGAGGCTGCGATCGAAGAAGCTTTGGTCGAGCGCGAGCCGATCACTGTCGTTGTGTCGGAGAAGGGCTGGATCCGGGCATTGCGCGGCCAGGTCGCCGATCTGTCCAGCCTCGCCTTCAAGACCGACGACGGCCTGAAGCTCGCGTTCTTCGCCGAGACCACGTCGAAGCTTCTGGTCTTCGCCACCAACGGCCGCTGCTACACCATCGAAGCGGCGAAGCTGCCGGGCGGCCGCGGCCACGGCGAGCCGGTCCGGCTCTACTGCGAGATCGAGCAGGAGGCCGACGTCGTCGCGGTGTTCCGCTATCAGGGCGGCCGCAAGCTCGTGGTGGCGAGCAAAGCGGGCAGGGGTTTTGTCGTGCCCGAGGACGAGTGCCTGGGCAATACCCGCAAGGGCAAGCAGGTGCTCAACGTCAAACCGCCCGACGAAGCGCGCGCCATCGCGCCGGTCGAGGGTGAGCTCGTGGCCGCGATCGGCGAGAATCGCAAGATGGTGTTCTTCGCGCTCGACCAGGTGCCGGAGATGGGCCGCGGCCGCGGCGTGCGGCTGCAACGCTATAAGGACGGCGGGCTCTCCGACATCACGACATTCAAGGCGAACGAAGGCTTGACCTGGATCGATTCCGCCGGCCGCAGTTTTAATCAATCGATCAAGGAGCTCGCCGCCTGGCGCGGCAATCGCGGCGACGCCGGCAGGGTCAAGCCGGAACGTTTCCTCACCAACCTGAAATTCGGCCGGCGCGTGGAGAACGGCAGCGGCAAGGACAACGGCAAGGACGCAAGCGAGTCGTAGCGGTCTTTCTCGGCCTCGATCCGGTGCTAGATTGCTGGCGAAACCCACGGAGCGAGCCATGTCCGGGACTGCTCTCACACGCCGCGCGGCGTTGGCGGCCATGGCGGCCGCGCCGCTCATCGGACAGGTGCAAGCGCAGTCCGCATGGCCGACCCGGCCGGTGCGGGTCATGGTGCCGTATCCGCCGGCTGGCGGCGCCGACACCACGGCGCGCATCATCTACGCAAAACTCGGCGAAGATCTCGGCCAGCCATTCGCCATCGAAAATCGCGGCGGCGCCGGCGGCACCATCGCCGAGGCCATGGTCGCCAAGGCCGATCCCGACGGCTACACCATCTTGCACGACGCCACCGCGTTCTCGGTGAACGGCTCGCTCTATTCCGGCTTGCCGTTCGACTACCGCAAGGATTTCGATCCGGTGTTCCTGGTCGGTCTGGTGGCGAACATTTTGGTCTGCACGCCGTCGCTGCCCGTGAACACCGTGGCCGACGTGATCGCCTATGCCAAGGCGTCGCCCGATGGCATCGACATGGCGTCGTCCGGCAACGGCACCTTGCAACATTTGTTGCTCGAATTGTTCAAGCGCACCGCGGGCATCAAGATCAATCATATCCCGTATCGCGGCGGCGGGCTGGCGATCACCGATGTCATGGCGGGCCAGGTGAAATTCGTTTTCTCGAACGGTTCCGCGGTGGTCGGATTGGTCAATTCCGGCAAGGTGAAAGCGATCGCGCAGACCGGCAAGGGGCGCCTTGCGAGCCTGCCGAACATTCCGGCCATGTCCGACACGCTGCCGGGATTCGAAGGCTATGACTGGAACGGCGTGTTCGTGCCACACGGCACGCCGGCGCCGATCGTGCAAAAACTCAATGCCGGCCTCAACAAGGCGCTGGCTTCGCCGCAAGTGAGCACGCGCTTCGCCGACCTCAACATCGAATCGCGGCAGAACACGCCGGAAGAATTCGGCGCCTACATCGAGGCCCAGATGGCGCTGTGGAGCCGCGTGGTGAAAGACGCCAATATCAAGCTGGGGTGAGCGCAGCGAGCGGGAAATTACTCGACCCGCGCCCAACCGTCCGGTGTCAGGCGCTCCTGGGGCAGGAAGCGGCTTTTGTAGTCCATCTTGCGCGAGCCGCGCACCCAATAGCCGAGATAGACGTAAGCAAGGCCCATGTTGCGAGCGCGCGTGATGTGATCGAGCACCATCAGGGTACCGAGCGAGCGCGCCGCCTCGTCGGGCTCGAAAAACGAATAGACCATGGACAAGCCGTCGCCGAGCACATCGGTCAAAGCCACGGCGAGGAGATCGCCGCGCTTGTCGGAGCCATCCGTTGGACGTCTGCGATATTCGATGATGCGGGTCTCGATATGGCTGTCCTCGACCATCATGGCGTAATCGAGCACGGTCATGTCGGCCATGCCGCCGTCGCGGTGCCGGGAATCGAGATAGGCGCGGAACACCGAATATTGCTCGGAGGTCGGCACCGCGACGCGCATCTCGCCGGTGATGTCGTCGTTGCGCTTGACGATGCGGCGCATGCCGCGGGTCGGACGGAAATCGTCGGCGACGACACGCACCGACACGCAGGCGCGGCAGCCTTCGCAAGCCGGCCGGTAGGCGATCGACTGGCTGCGGCGGAAGCCGCCGTGGGTCAGGATATTGTTGAGCTCGCCGGCGCGTTCGCCGACGAGGTGGGTGAATACCTTGCGCTCCTCCTTGCCGCCCAGATAGGGGCACGGCGACGGAGCGGTCAGGTAGAATTGCGGCGTGTCACGCGAGTGCTGGGTCACGGGGCGCTTCGGCGTTGCGTCGCAGCCGGCTACGAATCCGACCGCCGCCTAGGATCGCTCGCCAGCGTGCGCACGTCAAAGGCGAAATCTGGCCCATGATCCAATTTGGATCATGGGCCGGAATCCTTATTGGAGCATGATCTTATCCGAAAACCGGGCCCCACTTTTCGGGATCATGCTCTAGCGCCGCATCCGCGCACGCAACGAAGCCGCCCGAGCCGGGTTATTGATGAGCACCGTGCCGACCAACACGTCGTGCAGCAGGCGCCGGCGGGCGTTGAACAAGCCGAGCAGGAGGATGAACGGCGTCAAAACGCTGACACTGACCCAATAGACGACGGCATGCACGGCGCCGAGCAGGAAATAGGCCGGGGCGCCGTACCAGGTGCGGATTTCCAGGTCCATGGCGCGCATCCCGACGGTGGCCGACGCCGCGCTGCCCATGGTCGCGCCGTAATAGACCAGAGCCCAGATGACGGACGCCGGCGACAGCAGCCAGAACAGCATCCAGCCGAGGCCCAGCGTCACGATGCCGAACAGGAAGATGAATATCGCGGCCCCGATCAGGGGGACGGTGATGATGATGACATCGATGAAAAAAGCGACCAGGCGCCGCGACAGAACGCCCTCGAACAGCTCCGGATTGGCGGCCGGATCGTAGGCGTGCGGCTTGACGTCGAGCGAGACGCCGATCCGTGCAGGTCCAGAATCTGTCATGATGAACCCTCGATCTTTGGACGCCAACGCACTTAGGACGCCACCCCAAATGGGGAAACGCGCCCGCCAATGCAAGGGGTTGTTTCGGCGATGGTGACGCTTGCCGATATCGAAGCCGCCCGGCGCACCATTGCCGGCCATGTGCTGCGCACGCCGCTGTTGCCGTCGCCGCCGCTGTCGGCGCTCACCGGCGCCGAGGTTTTCGTCAAGTACGAGAATTTGCAGGTCACCAACTCGTTCAAGGAGCGCGGCGCCTGCGTCAAGCTTGCGGCGCTGAGCGCCGACGAGCGCCGCCGCGGCGTCATCGCGATGTCCGCCGGCAATCATGCCCAGGCGGTCGCCTATCATGCGCGCCGCCTCGCCATACCGGCGACCATCGTCATGCCGCAGACGACGCCGTTCGTGAAAATCAAAGCGACGGAAGCGCTCGGCGCGACTGTCGTGCTCGACGGCGAGACGCTTGCGGAAGCGCAGGCGCGGGCCGAGGCGATCGCCGCCGAGCATAATCTCGTCTGGGTGCATCCTTACGACGATCCGCACATCATCGCCGGTCAAGGCACCATCGCGCTGGAAATGCTGGAGGACGCGCCCGATCTCGAGACGCTCGTCATCCCGATCGGCGGCGGCGGCCTGATCGCCGGCAACGCCATCGCGGCGGGCGCCAAGAAGCCGTCGATCGAGATCGTCGGCGTCGAATGCGCGCTCTATCCGGCGATGTGGAACGCGGTGCATGGCGGCAACCTGCCGTGCGGCGGCGCGACGCTGGCGGAAGGCATCGCGGTGAAGAATGTCGGCGCGCTGACGCTGCCGATCGTGCGGGAATTGGTGAGCGACATCATCTTGGTCGATGAGCCGCTGATCGAGAGCGCGGTCAACGCGTTTTTGACGTTGCAAAAAGCCATGGCGGAAGGCGCCGGCGCCGCGGGCCTCGCCGCCATGCTGGCGGAGCCGGGGCGCTTCGCCGGCCGCAAGGTCGGCTTGATCCTGTGCGGCGGCAATATCGATCCGCGCATTCTCGCTTCCGTCATGGTGCGCGAGCTGGAACGGGAGGACCGCATCGTATCGTTCCGCCTGACCATTCCCGATAGGCCTGGAATTTTGGGCCAGATCGCAAGCCGCCTCGGCGGGCTGGGCGCCAATATCCTCGCCGTCAACCATCACCGCCTGTTCCTCGACGTGCCGGCCAAGGGTGCGAAACTCGACGTCACCATGGAGACGCGCGACGGCACCCACGCCGAGGAGATTTTCCGCGCGCTGACCGACGACGGTTACCGGCCGATGCGCTTGGCCAGCGGCGCCGTGCTGGAGTGAGCCTGCTTTGTCTGTTAGTGCCCGATGCCGGGATCGTAGCCCGACGGCGGCGCGTCGGGCGTAACGCTCGGCGGCTCGGGCGCGTCACCCGGACGGGCCCGCGGCAGCGGGATGTCGGTGTCCGCGAGCGCCAGCACGCTCGGACGATGCCGTGGCAAAGGAACCGGGCCGGTGATCGGGTCCGGCGGCGGCAAGGCGTCGTCATCATTTGCGGAGTCCGATGCAGCCGGCGTTGCCTGCTGCGGCGCGACAGATGGCGGGTCCGGGAAAACGCTGGGCGCGGCGGGCGCCGCCTGCACCGTGGCCGCGGCTGGAGCCGGCGGGGCCGAAGCTGCGGCGGACGATGTCGGCTGGAGTGCGGCGACTTGAACATTCGGCGCGCCGGTATTGCCGGCGCTGTCGGTGGTCGTCGGCGCGGGCTGAGACGGTGCGGCCGCAGGAGCCGGAGGATTGGCCGTTGCCGTGTCCGCAGCGGGGCTCGTCGCCACCGCGGTGTCGGTCGAAGTCACAAGCGGCCGGGGTGCCGATATGGTGGGCTGCGCGATGTAGGTGTGCATGAAGGCGGTGATGGTCCACAGCATCACCGGGACCGCCGTGATCACGGCGACCAGAATGATGATCCGCCGCAACACCGGGGCATAGTGCTGGATATTGCTGCCGTCGTCGTATTCACGCATGACACCCGTCCCGCTATCGCCGCCCCCAGCGGCCGCTTTCAGCTAAACTTCGCCTTTCTTCAATTTCTCCGCGACGCGCGCGGCAAAGTAGGTCAGCACACCATCGGCGCCGGCCCGCTTGAAGGCGATAAGGCTTTCGGTCATGGCCTTGTCGCCGTCGAGCCAGCCGTTGCCCGCGGCGGCCATGATCATCGCATATTCGCCCGACACTTGGTAGGCGAAGGTCGGCATGCCGAACGTCGCTTTGACCCTGCTCAAAATGTCGAGATAGGGCAGGCCGGGCTTGACCATGACCATATCGGCGCCCTCGGCGAGGTCGAGCTCCACTTCGCGCAACGCTTCGTCGGTGTTCGCCGGGTCCATCTGATACGTGCGCTTGTCGCCGACCAGGGTGACGCTCGATCCGACCGCGTCGCGGAACGGACCGTAGAAGGCGGACGCATATTTGGCCGCGTACGACATGATCTGCACGTCGTGGAAGCCCGCCGCGTCGAGGCCTGCGCGGATGGCGCCGACCCTGCCGTCCATCATGTCGGACGGCGCGATGATGTCGCAGCCGGCCTCGGCCTCGACCAGCGCCTGGCGGACCAGGACGCCCACGGTCTCGTCGTTGAGGATGACCCCGTCGCGAACGAGGCCGTCATGGCCGTGGCTGGTATAGGGATCGAGCGCGACGTCGCAGAGCACGCCGATCTCCGGCACTTCTTTCTTGATGGCGCGGATGGCGCGGCAGACCAGATTGTCGGGATTGAGGGCTTCGGAGCCGTCGTCGTCGCGCCGCGCCGGGTCGGTATAGGGAAACAGCGCCAGGCAGGGGATCGTCAGCTTCGCCGCCCGTTCCGCGGCCCGCACCGCTTCGTCGACCGAGAGGCGCTCGACATCGGGCATCGACTCGACAGGCGCGCGGACTTTGCTCCCATCCACCAGGAACAGCGGCCAGATCAGGTCGTCGGTGGTGAGCACATTCTCGCGCACCAGGCGCCGGGTCCATTCGGCGCGACGGTTGCGGCGCGGGCGTATTGCTAAATCCAGCCGTTCCGCGGGCTTTTCCGCCTCGACCGGCGCCAGACGGTTCCTTTCGAGCGGTCGGCCGAATTTGATCGCCATGAATGCGCTCCGCGGACGCCAAGCCACGCCGGCGTCGCCTTCTTTTACTCCGTCCATCCCCGCCCCGCCACAGCCACAAATGGGCCACGACAGGCCATTTTCCGGTAGCGTTGACGCCTTACCAAGGCGTCTCTATCGATCCTGCCTGGATGAGCGATCAATTGGACAAGCGACCGACCCGGCCGAGCGACATGCTCGAGCCGGTCCGCGCCGGCAAGGGCTTGAGCGTGGCCGGGTCGTGGACCGAGTATCTGGTGCTGTTTTTGCGCCTGATGGCGGCGGTGTCGCTGGTCAAAGGGCTCTATCACTGGGCGCAGGTGTGCGGCATCGGCGCGGCGCCGGACGACGGCTTCCTGGCGCATTCGGTGGCGTGGCGGTCGGCGACGGTATTTTTCGCTGTCCTCGATCTGGTCGCCGCGGTCGGGCTGTGGCTGGCGGCGGCCTGGGGCGCGGTGGTGTGGCTCAGTTCGGTGGTGTCGATGGCGGTGGTCCAGGTCTTTTTTCCCAACGTCTACGGCGGCAGCATTTTTATCGCGCTCATCGAGATGACGCTGCTCGGCGTGTATCTGTGGCTCGCGATCGTTTCGGCACGCGAGCACCCGGCGTGACACTAACTATCGATCACTGCTTCCTGCCGCCCGCAGCGCCGCCCGGATTCGCTGCGGCGTCGCCGGGATTTCGTCGATCGAGACGCCAAACGGCGCCAGCGCGTCGTTGACGGCATTGAGGATCGCAGCCGGGGCGCCGATCGCGCCGCCCTCGCCCAAACCCTTGGCGCCGGTGATGGAAGACGCCGCCGGCGATTCGATGTGGTGCAATTCGATCGGCGGAATTTCGCACGCGGTCGGCGGGGTGTAGTCGGCAAGCGTCGCGGTCTGCGGATTGCCGCTGTCGTCGTAGACGATCTCCTCGAACAGCGCATTGCCGATGCCTTGCGCGATGCCGCCGTGCACCTGGCCGTCGGCGATCATCGGATTGATGATGCGGCCGGCATCCTCCACCGCGAGGAATTTTTCGATTTTGACGCGCCCGGTCTCGATATCGACCTCGACGATGGCGACGTGGCAGGCGTTGGAGAAGGTGCCGGGCGGATCGTAGTCGGCGCTTTCGCTCAAGCCCGGCGTGATCTCGCCTTTGAATTGGTGAGCTTGATGATAGGCGGCACGGGCCAGTATCGCGATCGGCGCCGCGCGGTCGGTCCCCAAAACTTTGGCGTGGCCGTTTTCCAGCACGATGTCGTCGGCCGCGGCCTCCAGCACATGGCTGGCGATGATGAGAAGTTTTTGGCGGATCTTCTGCGCCGCCAACAGCGACGCGCCTCCGGCAATGACCAGCGAGCGGCTGGCGAACGTGCCCCAGCCATAGGGCGTGCGGTCGGTGTCGCCATGCATGATACGCACGCGCTCCGGCGCGACGCCGACTTGATCGGCGATGATTTGGGCAAGCGTGGTGCGCAAGCCTTGACCGTGCGGGCTGGCGCCGATGCGCGCTTCGACGGCGCCCGACGGGTCCATGGTGATTGCCACGGTCTCCCAGCCCGGCGTGATCTCCATGCCGCGCGCGGCGAAGGCCGGGCTGCCGTAGCCGGTGCGCTCGGAAAAGGTCGCGAAACCGATGCCGAGATAGCGGCCGCGCGTGCGCGCCTCGCGTTGTCGCGCGCGAAAGGCTTTCAAGTCCACATGCGCGATCGCTTGGTCCAGCGTCTCGACATAGCTGCCCTCGTCGAACACCAGTCCGGTGGCGGACGTGTAAGGAAATTTCCTGATCAGATTGCGCCGCCGGATTTCGTCGGGGCCGAGATCGAACGCGGCGGCCGCCTTGTCCATCAGCCGCTCGATGGCAAAGGTGATGACCGGGCGCGACACGCCGCGATAAGGCGCCATGGTGCAGGTGTTGGTAGCGACGCCGCGTGCCACGCAGGCGTAGGCGGCAACGTCATAAGGCCCCGGCAATTCCGCCATGGCCATCAGCGGTTCGACGCCGCAGGTGGTCGGAAAGCACGAATAGGCGCCGGTATTGGCGACGACATCGGCTGACAGCGCGATCAGCTCGCCGGCTTCGTCGAAAGCGCCTTCGAGCTGCACATGCTGATCGCGGCTATGGAATGCGGCGATCAGGTTTTCCCGCCGGTCCTCGCTCCAGGCGACGGTGCCGCGCAGCTTTCGCGCCAGCCAGAGCAGAAAAACATATTCGGTCGGCAGCGACATCTTCTGGCCGAAACCGCCGCCGACGTCGGGCGCAATGACCCGCAGATCGGATTCCGGAAATTGCAGCACGTCGGCAATCGCCGTGCGGGTCAGATGCGGCATCTGCGTGGTGCAGGTCAGCGTCAGGCGGCCCGATGCCGGATCGAACGCCGCATGCGCCGCGCGCGCTTCGAGCGGCGTCGCATTCTGGCGGCGCGAGCGCACGTCGACGCGGATGCGCCGGTGCGCCTTGGCGATCGTCGCGTCGAAATCCGCGGTCTTAAACCGCCCCTCGACCACGACATTGGACGCAATCTTGTCATGCACGCGCGGCGCGCCGGGTTTTTGCGCCTGTTGCGCGTCGACGACCGCCGGCAACGCGGCAATCTCGATCTCCACCGCTTCGGCGATGTCTTCGGCCTCCGCCGGCGATGACGCGACGACCGCCGCGATCGGCTCGCCGACAAAGCGGACCACGTCGGCCGCGAAAATCGGCTGCTCGATCGGCTGATAGTTGAACTTGTGCAGTATCGGCCGGATCGGCCGCACGCCGTTAAGATCGGCGGCGCGATAAATGCGCGCGCCGTCGGGCGCGGTGATGCCGAGGATGCGGCCGGAGGCGACGGGGCTGCGGATGAAGCGCACCCAATGGGCGGCATTGAGATCGCCGGTGAACCGGCCGCGGCCGGCCACCAGCGCCGGGTCCTCCAGCCGCCGGATGGCGCGGCCGACCCATTTCATTCCGGATCCGGCGGTCGGGGCTGCCATGGGCGCGTCGGATCAATCGGGCTGGATATGGAAAGCGCGCGGCACCGGCGCGAACCAGGCATCGTAGATTTTTGCGGCTTCGCCAGACGCTTCGAGCTCGAGCAGCGTCCGGTCGACGAAATCGCGGAAGCCCGGCTCGTCCTTCTTAAGCGCGAAGCCGGCGGTGCGGGGCAATTGGTAATCTCCCATCAGCGCGAAGTCCTCAGGATGACCGCTTCTTTGCGCGAACCACAACAGCAGCATCTTGTCGGCGAGAAAGCCGTCCACCCGCTTGTCGGCGAGCGCGGCGAAGGCGCCGTTGTAGTCGTCGAACAGCACGATCTGCATGGCGGGAACGGCGGCTTTCAGCTCGGCATCGACGCTGGCCGATCGCACCAAGGCAAGCTTGCGACCGGCAAGCTCGCCGACCCGAGCGATGCCGCTGTCGTTGCGCACCAGCACCATGTGCGGCGAGTCGAGATAGGCGTAGCTGAAATCGATCTCTTTGGCGCGCCCCTTGGATCGCGTCATGCCGACGGCGACGAGATCGACACGATCCTGCCGCAGGGCCGCAATACGCTCGGCGTTGATAATGGCGATCTTCTCCGTCGCGACGCCAAGACTTTTCGCAACGCGCTCGGCGAGGTCGACGTCATAGCCGACGATGCCGTGGCCGTCATCGCGGAAGCTGAACGGCGGCGAGCTTTCGGTCACGCCGACCAGGAGGCGTCCGCGCGCCTTGATGTCGGCGAGCTTGTCGGCGGCGGCCGGCACCGTCAGTGCCAATGCCAGCATCGCGCTCACCAACAGCCGGGTGCAGTTGCAACGGTCACGCATCGATAAAGCGTATCGCGGATCGGGCGTCAGTGAAATCCTCAGGGCCAATGGCATCGCGTCAAGAGGGCCGCTCGGCGTGTCGTCAAAATCGCGGCGGCTCGCCGAAAAACGCCTGACGAATGATTTCGGCGAGGTCGGCTTTCGAAACCGGCCGCGGATGGGTGATTTTGACGGCCGCGACCACGTCGACGGCCTTGGCGAGATCCTCCTCGCGCATGCCGAGACCTTTAAGCCCGGTCGGCAGTCCCAGCCGCACATTGAGATCGTAAAGGCCGCGCGCCGCGTCGGTCACGCCGAGCGCGCGCTGGATGCGCGCCATGGCGTCGGGTGCCGCGGCGCTGTTGAAGCCGATGGCGTAAGGCGTCGCGACGGCGTGGGTGTGGGCGTGGTCGAGATTGAACCATTGCCGCACTCTTTGCGCGATGGCGTGCTCGAGCCCGACCTCGGCGCGGAAATTTGCCGCGAGCCAGGCGCCGTAGAGCACTTCGGTTCGGGCATCGAGATCGCGCGGATTTTGCACCAGGCGCGGCAGGCTTGCGCCCAGTCTCTTGATCGCTTCCCCGGCCATGGCCTGCACGATCGGGTTGGTGTCGATGCCGTAAAGACTCTCCACGGCATGCGCCATCGCATTCATGCCGCTCGCGGCGGAAAAACGCGGTGGCAGATCGAGCGTCAGTTCGGGATCGTAGATCGCGGTTGCGGGCAGCGCGGCCGGGCCGTCGCCGCTGATACGATCGTCGGCAATGCCGATGCGCCACCGCGCCGCCATCTCCGAGCCGGAATAGGTGGTGACGACGGCGATGTAGGGGATTTTGGTCGTCGCCGCGGCGGCCTTGGCAAGCCCGATCGGCGAGCCGCCGCCGATGACGACAAAGCCGTCGAGTTTTTGCCGCTTGATGTCGTCGACAATGCGCTCGAACACCTCGCGTGGCATGTTCGGCGCCGAGGCATCGCAGAACGTGACGCAGCGATCCGCAATCGGTGCGGTAACGCGGCGGGCGAAATCGGCGCGCGATGGCGAGCACAGCACCATCAACCGCGACATTTTGTGCAGGTCGGCTTCCGCCGGCAGTGCGGCGATAGCGCCTGCGCCGAACACGACGCGCACTGGATCGGAGCGATAGGTGAAGCGGCCGGTCATGGGCGGGCCTTACTCGGCCTTCATGCCGGCTTTTTTGACCACCGGTCCCCACTTGGCGATTTCCGCCTCGACGAACTTGCCGAATTCGGCCGAGCTCATATGCACGGGAGCAGCGCCTTCATTGTCGAGGAATTTTTTGGTCGTCTCCGAATTGAGGAGCTCCGCGATCGCGTCGTGGAGCTTGTCGACGATCGGCTGCGGCGTGCCGAGGGGCGCGACGATGCCCCACCAGTTGGTCGCCACGTAGCCCGGAACGCCGGCCTCGGCGATGGTCGGCAGGTCGGGCAGGATCGGGCTGCGCTGCGCGCCGCCGGTGGCGAGCGCCCGCAACTGGCCAGACTGGATGCTCGGCACCGTCTGCACGATCGAGGAGAACATCACCTGGTCTTCGCCGGCGATGAGGGCAAGCATCGCCGGGCCGCCGCCCTTGTAGGGCACGTGCTGAATGTTGACGTCGGCCGTGAGCTTGAACAATTCGCCGCTCAAATGCTGGAAGCTGCCGATCCCCGCCGACGCATAGTTCAGGACACCTGGCTTCGCCTTGGCAAGATCGAGCAGCTCCTTGACCGAATGGACCGGCACCGTGGGATTGACGGTCAGCACATTCGTGCCGGTGGTGATAATGCTCACGGGCACGAAATCCTTCACCGGATCGAACGGCTCCTTGTAGAGCCAAGGGTCGACCGCGTGGGCGATGGAAACGACAAGCAGCGTGTAGCCGTCGGGTGTCGCCTTGGCGGCAAGGTCCGAGCCGACCACACCGCCGGCGCCGCTGCGGTTGTCGACGAAGACTTGCTTGTTGAGTTTTTCGCCAAGCTGGTTGGCGATGATGCGGCCGACCACGTCGTTGCTGCCGCCGGGCGGGAACGGGATGATCAGCCGGATCGCGCGGCTTGGATAATCGTCCGCGACGGCGGGTGCGGCGAACGCTGAAAGTGCCAGTAGAAGCCAAAGGCCCCCGATTGCCGTTGCGCGAAGTCCCGCCACTTGCGTTCTCCCCAAGGCTTGCGATTGTGGGCGTTCTTTATACCAATTCGCAGAGGGCGTCAGTGCGACGCCATGTCGTGGACTTCCTTCGCCTTGGCGGCGCAGGCCGCAAGCAGAAAGCCCAAGTCGGTGCCGGTCGAGACATAGCGCGCGCCCAGGCGCACGTACTTGGCGGCAAGGTCGACGCGGCTGGCAAAACCGCCGACAGCGAGATGCTTGCCGTGTTTTTTGCAAGCGGCCAGCGCTGTCATATAAGCCTCGTGCACCCGCGGATGGTCGTATTGCCCGGGCAGCCCATAGTCCGCCAATAGATCGTTGGTTCCGATCAGCACCATATCGACGCCGTCGACGGCCATGATGGCGTCGGCGTTGTCGATCGCAGCCGCGCTTTCGAACTGCACCATGACCATGGTCGCGGCATCGACCGCCGCATAGGCTTCGGCGGCCGGGAACGAGCGATATTGCAGGTGGGGCAGGTTGCCGGCATTGGAGCGCTCGCCGAGCGGCGGATATTTTGCCGCTTTGACGTAGTCGCGCGCCTCGGCGGCTGAGCTCACATGGGGCGCGATGATGCCGAGCGCGCCGGCGTCGAGGATGCGCTGCACGTCGGCCAAGCCGGGCACCCGCACGAATGGCGTGATGCCGACCTCGAGCGCGGCCATGCAGATCTGGCCCATGGTTTCCAGCGAAAAGCTCGAATGCTCCATGTCGACATAAAGGCTGTCGAAACCCGCGGTCTTGGCGATGCGCGCGATCTCGATGCCGCGAATGAGCCGCACCGTCATCGAGGCCACGACCTCGCCGCGGGCGAGCTTTTCCTTCACATGGTTGCGCAGAACGTCACTGATCTTGGCTGACATCTTGTTGGCTGACATGGCCGGTCCTGGAAGCTATTCTGGGGACAACAGGAGTGAAGCGCCGTGAACTATTCAACTGATTTCAAGTCGATCCGCAACGATGTGTCGGAGCAGGAGTGGCAGGCCAGGGTCGATCTCGCTGCCTGCTACCGGCTGGTCGATCAATACGGCATGGCCGACCTCATCTACAACCATATCACCGCGCGCATCCCCGGCACTGAGCATCTTCTGATCAACCTCTACGGCCTGCTTTACAAGGAGATCACGGCGTCGAGCCTGGTCAAGATCGACGTCGAGGGCAAGATCATCGCCAAGCCGGACACCGACTACGGCATCAACGTCTCCGGCTACGTCATCCACGGCGCCATCCACAAGGCGCGGCCGGACGTGGCCTGCGTGCTGCACACCCACACGCGGGCCGGCATGGCGGTGTCGGCGATGGAGTGTGGGCTATTGCCGCTGTCGCAGACTTCGATCCGCTTCGTCGGCCACATCGGCTACCACGACTACGAGGGTCCGGCCATCGACAAGGACGAGCGCGAGCGCATCGTCGAGGATCTCGGGCCGCATGACGCGCTGGTGATGCGCAATCACGGTCTGCTCACCTGCGGCGCCACCGTCCAGCAGGCCTTCAATACGATGTATCAGCTCGAACTGTCCTGCCGCTCCCAGGTCGACGCCATGGCGGCGCGCACCGAGCTGACCATGCCGGGCGAGAACGTGCTGGCGCACACTGCACATCTTTATCAGCCCGGCGCGCGGCGGCCCTACGGCGTGCTGGAATGGCCGGCCATGTTGCGGCTCCTCGCCGCCACCGAGAAAAGTTCGGGCTATCCGCCGTACTGGCACTGAGCGCGCACCGTGCCGCAACTGTCCGCGATCGTCATCACCCGCAACGAGGCGGCGAATATCGGCGCCTGCCTCGACAGCGTCGCGTTCTGCGACGAGCGGATCGTGGTCGATTGCGGCAGCAGCGACGGCACCGCCGACATTGCCAAGGCCAAAGGCGCCCGCGTGGAGTTTCACGAGTGGCGCGGGTTTGGGCCGCAGAAGAATTTTGCGCTGTCGCTGGCGACCGGCGAATGGGTGCTGTCGATCGACGCCGACGAGCGGGCGACGCCAGAACTTGCCGGCGCGATCAAGGCGGTGCTTGCGGACGCCAGTGCCGATGGCTGGGAGCTGCCGCGCCGTTCCAGCTTCTGCGGCCGGGAAATGCGGCATTCGGGCTGGTCGCCCGACTACGTGTTGCGTCTGTTTCGCTGCGGCAAAGCAAAATTCGACGATGCCCTCGTCCATGAGCGCGTGATCTGCGACGGCCCGGTCAAACGGCTCGACCAGCCGCTGCTGCACTATCCGGTGCTGAAACTCGAAGACGCGCTATCGCGCATGGACCGCTATTCGACCGCGAGCGCCGAGGCGCTGGTGGCATCCGGCCGCAAGGTGTCGTTCCTCGCCGGCATCGGCCATGGAATTTTCTCGTTCCTGCGCGCCTACGTGCTGCGCCTGGGTTTTCTCGACGGCGCCGAAGGATTTTTGCTCGCCGTCGCCAACGCCGAGGGCAGCTATTACCGCTACATGAAGGCGTGGCTCGCGACCCGGGACAAAAAGAACCGCCGCCACGAAGTGGGGGAGGGTGACCGCGCGAAGCAGGATTGAGCGAGCGCGTGGCGGGGCTTTGGCTAGCTCGGTGCCCACGTCCCTTTCGAGCGTTTTCCTTTGGCCATTTTACCTACAATTTCACGATCATGCGGAGAAAAGACGCCTCCCAAATAGTTGGTTTTCAATCCTAAAAAGGCTTTCAATTCCGCACATATAGCCAGGGCATGTCCTGTAGGCGAGGCAGCTCCAGATAATAGCCGACATTGGGCGCCATCCATTTTTCGCGACAAGGCGCCTTCCAAGACGGGGTAATGAGGGTGGCTGGCGTCGTGAGTTGCATCATTGAGCAGGTCAAACAGTGGGCGTAGACGAGAGTGCTCCTTAGTCAAGAATTGCGAACACACCTTTAGCCCAGTGAGCGAACACTCAGCCAGATCATCTGGGTGATGATCTTGACCGGTCCAGGCACAAGCTTGAACTTCTTTTGGCAAGCAAAAGGCGCCCGAAGTAGCGCGGACAGCCAAGTCCGCGAGGACGGGTAACCCTGAAATGCTACTCGCAACAATACTTTTTTTCAGTGCAATTTTATTTGTGACTGAGCAGCGACCGCATTGGGATGGAAGGACTCGCTTTCCTGTCGCTTCGCATCGGACTAACACTCCAGGCCTAACGAGGTTTCCGGTCTCTTCGCAATGCTCGGCTTCTACCTGGGCGACTTTCTGGCGAGTTTCGGAGCAATTCACAAATTCGCTCGTGTGTCCTCGTTTTCCAGAATGCGCGGAGATTGCTTCTTGATCCTCACGGTAATTCCGGCCGGACAACTGGCTGGTCCGAAGTTCCGAATTGAGAACTTCGCTATTGGTAAACGAGCAGCGCGATAAAAATTCAGGCTCGGCCCACTTTTTAGAGATCTCCGATCTGCGAAGGAGGCTGGCGATGACCTTTTGACCGGAAACATCGGAGACAGCCAATTCATCCCGTCCGACGCGCTTGCCGGTTAGACTGCATTTTTCGAGGTATTCCGGCAAAAACTCCCGTCCGCTCACCTCCGATTTTGCGAGAAGATGGCGAAGCACCTCTGCGCCCGTTATCTGACACTTCGAAAGGCAACTCTTTGGAACGGCTTTCCCGGACTTCAAGCACAATCCACTTTCCGGCAAGTTTTCGAGCTGTCCAGTACTTGGAATTGTCGTAACAACGCTCTCGTATCCCTTCCCTTCATCAATGTCGAACTGTGCGCGTGCCGAGATTTCCCTATAAACTCTACCTTCTAGGGCAACGATCGTGGCCTCAAAGCGCGGCGTAAATTCGTCGTGCAGCTTTCGATTTTTGCGCTGATCGTTTCCTGCGCAGTTCACCTCCTCATCGCGCCTATCTAGATAGAATCGCGAGAATTCCGCTATTCCCTCGTCAAGACTTGCCGCCTCCGCGATGTTTTCTAGGTTTAAGCCTACCTCGCCCACATTGGTGATCGTCGGAGCGAGAAGCCTTAAGGCCATTCGCCCATTACTATAAACATTTCGCTCCGGAAGGCATTGCACTTCCACCAGCCGCTCATAGCTGTCGTGTACAACTGTCGCACGCACGCGAACTTGCGCTGTTCCCTCAAACCTACGATTTACCGAATCGATGCTTATTTCCTTTGGAGTGCCTCCGAACGCCCTGATCCACTCCCGAACTATGGTCGCATTCGTTGCCTCGGGATCGCGATCTAAATCCTCGACGTTATGGAGTGCGGTGACGGTGATACGATCAACAAGCCGTTGAAACGCACCACTACTTTCATTGTACAATACGCTCTTGATATTGGCGCTTGAGGATTCTTGAAAGCGGATGTAGTGACGCCCAGCGGGTTCTTCGATCAAATAGAGGTCGGGTGGATTCGGCGTGACCCCTGCCCCTAGGCTCCTCAATCCTTCAACAGTGAAATCTTCTACTGACATTGATCGATGCGTCGGCGGCAGTGTCGGCGCGCGGGGTCCAACATATCCGCGATCCTCGCCGTCACCCAGCAAATCCTCGATAGTCTCCTTTTCGCGCTCTAACGTGTCTATAGCTCCCGCAATGCTGGCTACTTCCAATTCCGCTGCTTTCTTCTTATCTTTTCCCGCAAGAGCAGCGAGCACGAGTTCGAGTAAGCGCTCTTCAAACTTCTCATCCGCATCGTCATCGCCACCAGTCGAGCTCTGGAGAAGCGAATCGATATCGCCGATGGCATGCGAAGCCATCTGCAGTTTTTCCATCAAACGACCGACAATGTAGTCCTCAAAGGTGCCTCTCAGGGTCAGGTTATAAACGACCACATTGGCATACTCAGAGGCTAGGCGCTGAATCCGACCAATACGCTGCTCGACCACCATCGGATTCCATGGCAAGTCGAAGTTAACAAGTACATTTGCTGCTTGAAGGTTGACGCCCTCTGCGCCCGCCTCAGTAGAAACTATGACTCGGTGCTCAGGTGGTGTAGATTTAAATCGAGCTATAGTTGTCTGATTTCGTTCACCCGAATCACCGTTGATGATTCCAACCTTGAGTCCGTGATTTTCAAGAAAGTTTTGGATTGTAGTCTGCGTCTCTCTTAGAGTCGTAAAAACAACGAGGCGCCACCGCGTGGGATCTTGCCTCTTTAAGTGCTCAATCAGCTGCCCAAGCCCGGTCAGCTTTGCTGTCCTTGGCATCGTTCGGACGATTGCATCTACGGTCTGAGAAAGATCGAAGGAAATCATACCTTTTCGCGCCATGTTTTTTAGTTGCGCATTAAGTGCTTCAGGGCTGCTCGCCAGCGCCTTCAAAATGGAAATTTGAACGAGCCTATTTAATGACTGGATCGGCTTAGCAATTGTCTCGATTAGTTTAAGCTCTGCGGGTGTCGGATCGACCTGGTGGCGCTTGACGATGCGGTCAGGAAAATGGAGCTTCGCGTCGCCCCGTCTCACTCGAGACATGTAGCCGTATACGATCGATCTAAATTCTTCGATGGCTTCGGCTTTGAGGTGACGGGCGGTTTCTCGATCGTCGGCAATAAAGCGTCGTGCAAACTGACCTGGGGCTCCAAATGGATTTTGATGGCCACGAGCAACAGTAAGGAGATCAACAAGGGAATACAAATCCCACAAGCGATTATGGATCGGTGTCGCGGTGAGCATCAACACGAAGCGAAAACGCCGGTCGTTTAATGCTTTGTGAAAACGCGTGGCTACTTGCGGCGTATTCTCAACTCCGTAGAGGTTTCTAAGCTTGTGAGCTTCGTCCAGCACCAGCATTTGAAAGCGATCTTCAGGAATCTCTTCCAAATACAATCGCGCCGAATTATATGTTGTGATTACTGCACCAAATTCCTCGAAATCAGCGGTTACTAAGTCTCGGCCCGTGACGAACTGTGAGGGTATATCGAATTTCGTCGCTAACTCTGCGGCCCATTGCGGGCCAAGAATCTTGGGGCAGACCACAAGTACCTTGGAAACGCGTGACCGAGAAGCCAATTCGCTAATTACAAGACCGGCGCTAATTGTTTTTCCGAGACCTACGTCATCCGCGAGAAGTGTCACAGGCAGACGACGGCAAAATGTGATTAAATTTTCGACCTGATGCTGAAAGGGAGTAAAGCGCTCCTTCCATCTGGGCGCAGATTTGAAATCATCAGAACTTTCAATAACGATTGGATCGGTTAGGTCCCATTCTAGGCCTGCGTGATACAGCCGCATTTCGGCCGGAGACTTTGCCCGCCGAAGGACTTTCTGATGAAAATCTGATACTTCCACCATTTCCACGCACCCCACGCACTAAACCCGAGGATGCGCCAAGTAGACCGTTCTGGCAAGGCATGGTTGCAAGGCTCCATGGGAGGTTGCAACGCGCAGCAGCGCTCACAATGGGCATTTTCCGTTGGGTTTGGCACACCTGCTTTGGTGATATGCCCAATCAGCGCTGGCTGAATTGCCCTTTAGTGGTGTTCCTGGATGCGGGCTCGTGCAGTACGCGTTCCACGCGCTCGATCACGGCGGCCGCCGACACGTTTTTCATGCAGTCGTGATTGTGCATGCAGCGGGCCAGTTGCCGCAGATAGCACGGCGAGCAGGGTAGCTCCGCGCGCAACACCGCGCCGTCGCGCCGGTACGGTCCGGCCCAGACCGGATCGGTCGGGCCGAAAATGCTCACGACGGGGCGGCCGAGTGCCACCGCGAGATGCATCGGCCCGGAATCGTTGGTCACGCACATCGTCGCGCGGGAAATCAGCGCGGCAAGCTCGCTGAGCGTCGTTTCGCCGGCGAGGTTGATGGCGCCGGGGGCGAGTTTCGCGACCTCATCGCAAAGCGCGCGCTCGCGCTCCGAGCCGATCAGCGTCACGGCGAACTTGTTCTGCATGAAATGCCGCGCCACCTCGGCGAATGCTTCGCGCCGCCACTCTTTGGTTTCCCAATTCGTGCCGGGCGCCATCACCAGGAGCTTTGCCTTGGCGATGTCGTAGTAGTCGGCGAGCGCTTCGATGCGGGCGCGCGCTTCCTGCGGGATCGGAAATGAGAAATCCGCGGGCCCGTCGTCGAGACCGAGCATCGGGCCGATGCCGAGATAGCGCTCGACCGGGTGGATATCGAGCGTCGGCAGTGCAATGAAATCGGTATAGGCCAGCCAGCTGCCTTCGCGCGCGCCCTGCCAGGCGTGCTTGCGCGCCTCATCGGGGATTTTGCGCGTCAGGGTTTTCCAGATATCGGCGCGCGGCTTGTCGAAGCCGATGCGCACCGGCGCGCCCGAGGTGAATGAAAAAAAAGCGCTGCGCAATTGGCCTTGCAGATCGATGACCAGATCGTATTCGACGGCGCGCAGTTGCGCGACCAGCCGCGCCGCGGCGGTAAATGGCGCAAAGCGCCACGGCGCCGAGCGTTCGTCGCGGGCAAATTCGATGACATTGCTGATGGCCGGATTGTGCGCCAGCAATTCGGCAATGCCCAGCGTCACCAACCAATCCAAACGCGCCGCCGGATAGCGCCGCCGCAGCTTGTTCAAGACCGGAAGCGTGTGCACCACGTCGCCGACCGCCGACAGCTTGATCAGCAGGATCTTGCGGAAATCGCGGCTGCGCAGATCGTCAGGCACCTTGGCCCCCTTAGAGCATGATCCGGAAAAGTGGATGCCGATTTTCCGAAAAGATCATGCTCCACTAAAATGGTAGAGCGCGAATCGCTTCAATCGAAGCGATTTCGCTCTAGCGTGCAGCTAGCACGTCCACGCCGGCTTTTGTTAGGCGCTTAGCGCACACTCGGCGGTTCCGCGCTTGCACCGGCTCCGGCGGGAAGCGTGCGCGCCACCCGAAAACCTTCATCGAAGACCCGCGTGACGGCGGTGTTCCAGCCGCGGGTCGCGGAGCGAGCGCTGCTGGGAGGATTGGCCCAGGAACCGCCGCGCACGATATGATCGGTGCAATCGCCGTCGTTGGCGTCCAGCCACGCCGAGCCATCCGTGGGCGCACCATTGTAATTTGTGTGCCGGCAATCCTCGATCCAATCGAAGACGTTGCCGACCATGTCATACAAACCAAACGCGTTCGGAGCGAACGAGCCGACCGGCGCCGTTTGCCGGCCATCCCATTGGCTGCCGCAGCCGTTGCAGTTGGCGTTGTTCTGCCCGAGGTCGTCGCCCCAGGGATATGTCGTCGTCGTTCCGGCACGCGTGGCGTACTCGTACTCGGCCTCGGAAAGCAGCCGGTAGGTCCTGCCGGTCACCGCGGAGAGCCAGGCCACGTAAGCATGGGCCTCGTCCCAGTTGACGTTGATGACCGGCTGCTGCCCGCGCCCCCAACGCAGGTCGTTCGGCTTATAGCCGTTGCAGCCGGCGGCGGCGACGCAGGCGTCCCAGTCGGCGAAGGTCAGCGCATATTTCGCAACGGCAAAAGGCCTTGCAATCGTCACGGTGTGCTGCGGCTTTTCGATGCTGCCCGCGCTCCCCATCGTGAACGAGCCGGCGGGAACGACGATCATGTCCGGGCAGTCCTGCGCGCACTCCTTGAACGCACTTCCGGGCTTGAGCGCCTGCTCCTGCGCGGCACCGAGCACATGAGGCCAGACGAACGCTTTCGCATAGGGCCGCGTGACGGTCCACCAGCGCCATTGCGCCACGATGTAGGACTGATTGATCCACGCAACGAGGCCGACGATGACGCCGACCAAGAGCGTAATGATCGATGCCAACACCGCCCGCCGCAGCCGCTGTGACGCGCGCGCGTGCGCGCGGCTTGCCATCACATAGGATCGAATTTCTTCCGTCGGGTCGGGCGCGTTCCTTGGCCGTGAGGCGAGCCAGTATTCGGCCAAGTCCAAGGTCGGCGGCTGCAGCAATAATCCATTTGGCCGTCCCGCCGAGGACCAACGCCGTTCGCCCTGACCATATTCGGTATGCTGCCTGATCCAGTTGATGTCGGTTTCCAGCGCGCTTGCAAGCGCATCGGCGCTCGCGTCGAAGCGCTCGGGGTTGTCGAAGTAAATGAAATTCAAGCGCCGCAGCGCCTCCGGCAGCGTCGAGCTTTCGACCCGGCGGCACACGATCGGAGCAAAGCGCTTATGGAGTGAGGCCGCGTATTCGACCTCCTTGAGGGCCACCCTTGAGCTCACCGCGTCGGGCGAGAGGACGAATACGACCGTGTCGGCCTGGCCGATCAAGGCTTCGATGCGCTTCCACCAATCCTCGAACGCATAAATCTCTTCTCGGTCGATCAGTGGCACAAAGCCGCGCGCCTTGAGCGTGGCTTCGAGCCGATCCGCGAAGGCCATATCCCGGCGCGAATAAGAGATGAAAATTCTCGGCTTGCCGTCGACGTCACGATCCTGTCCGGCACCGGCGACCATGCGAAATTCCCCGAACCCCGGCCGCCACAATAGCAAGCCCAAGCTCCGTGCCGAAGTCTAAATGACGCGACGTGCGATTCGGCCACGATTTCGGACACCGGCTGACCGATCACCTCGGCGGCGCGGCCAAATGGCGACGTACTGGACAATCCGGTTTCCCGTGTCCAAACCTCGGCGGAGCGCGCGGGCAGCGTCGACCGCTCGCGCCGCCGAGGTCCGTACGTCTTAGGGAGGGTGCATGCGCAACGATTGGTTTCGTCTCACGATGGTCGGCACGCTCGCGCTGGCTATTAACGCGATCGCCGCCATTCCAAGCCTCGCTCAGCAGTGGCCCACGCATACGGTGCGCCTCGTGTTGCCGTTCGGTCCGGGCTCCGGAGCGGACACGGCCGCGCGGCTCATCATCGATAAGCTGCAGCAGAAATGGGGCCAGCCGGTCATCATCGACGGCAAGCCTGGCGGCGACGGCTTGCTGTCGCTGCAGACCGTCGTGTCGGCGAAGGACGATCATGTGCTGTACTTCGGGCCCAGCAGCATGTTCGTCGTGCAGCGCTACATGCACGAGGACACGGCCTTCGATCCCGAGACCGACCTCGCGCCGATCGCAGGCGTCGCCAAGGTGCAGATCGCCGTGGCCGTGCCGACGAGTCTCGGCGTCGCCACGCTGGCCGAATTCGTGGCGCTGGCGCGTGCCAAGCCGAACGAGACGAGCTATGGGGTCGCGCCGGGATTTTCCGAATTCGTGTTCGACGGCTTCGTCAAGGAAAACGGACTCGCCATCGCCAAGGCTCCTTACCGCGACATCACCACGTCGCCGGTCGATCTCGGCGAAAATAGAATTCAGCTGTCCATGCAATCCTACGCCGCGATGCGGACCTATGCGCAGACCGGCAAGATCAGGATCATCGCCATCAACGATCGCCAGCGAACGCCCATCGCGCCGGACGTTCCCTCCGTGGTCGAGGCCGGATTCCCGTCCTTGCTCGCCAGTCCCGTTCTGGGCCTGCTCGGACCGCGCGGCATGGCGCTCGACTTGCGCCGGCGGATTGCGGCGGACGTGGTCGCCGCGGTCGACGACAAGACCGCCGAAAGATTGGCGCTCACGGGCCAGCCGGCCGCGCCCATGGATGTCGACGCCTACACCGCGGCGCTCAAGGAGCAATACGCGCAAGTCGCCCATATCGCGTCCGTGCTCGGGATCGCGAAGAAATAGGTACCTTGAAAAAACCAGGCATCTGAGGCTTTGGATGAAAATCGCATTGATGTTGGCCGCGACGCTGTCACTGGCGGCAGCCGAGGAAGCGGTGGCTGGCTGCGATTGGATCAATCCCGTATCGCCGCGTTTCATTTTGCGTGGCGGCGAAGCCGTTGACCTGCAAACCGGCTTGATCTGGAAACGATGCAGCCTTGGGCTGACGTGGGACGACAACAGGCATGGTTGCGTCGGAGAGATAACCAAGGTTGGTCTCGATGAGGCATTACAGAAGGCAAAGGAGGCTGGCTCGGAATGGCGCGTGCCGTCCGGCCCGGAGTTGCAGAGCATCGTCGTTTTGACTTGCGGGAGTCCCGTGGTCGACATCAAAGTCTTTCCGGACATACGCAAGGACGAAGACGGCGAAGACGACTACTGGACGACCAACCCGGTCGGCGTGACCAACCTATTTTATTCCTTCGACTTTATGAGTGGACAGCGGGGCCGCCATACGCGGGACTTCCAACAGGCAGTTCGGCTTGTACGCAACGAGCCATAATTCGCCATGAAGTTGGTTCCAACTTCTGAGTCTGGCCCTTAGCCGCCGCGCCGGTCGGCGACGCCCGCGGCAGCTTTCGGGGGGTAAAGCGGACGCCGCAAAATTGAGTCGCCGCGGCAGCTAATGACCCACAACGTCAGTTCGCCACCGTCAATCGCCGCATTGCGAAAGGATTATTCAATCACCTCGTCGGCGACGGAGAGAACCGCAGGCGGCACCTCGATGCCGATCGCTCGCGCCGTTTGCAAGTTGATGACGAACTCGAATTTGGTTGATTGCAGCACCGGCAGGTCGGCGGGCTTCGCGCCCTTGAGGATTTGGCCGGTATAGGCGCCGACTTGATGATACATATCAGCGATGTCGGCTCCGTAACTCATCAGCCCGCCCACCGCGACAGTGTCACGAGTCCCGTAAGCGGCTGGAATCTTGTTGACTAAGGCCAACGTGACAATCTGGCTGCGGCGACTGAGGAAAAGCCCATCGGGAGCGACGAAGAGGGCATCGGGGCGCTCGCGCGCAATACTGGCAAAAGCCGCGTCGATCTCGCCGATCGTCGTGGCGTTGAGGATCTGGATTTGCAGCCCGAGGGTGGGGGCGGCTTCCTGCACAGCCCGCAAAACGGGCTCGGCGGTCGCCGCATTAGCCGGATTGACCAGCACTGCAATATGAATGGCCTTGGGCACCATGTCATGCAGCAGTCGCAGCCGCTTGGCCAACACCTCGCTGGAAAAGAAATTGAAACCAGTCAAATTGCCACCAGGCCGGGCGAGGCTGGCGACAAGACCAAGTCGGACCGGGTCTTCGGCGACGCCGAAGACGATCGGGATCGTCGCTGTTGCCGCTTTGGCCGCGCGCGCAGCCAGCGTAAGGGCGGGTGTGGCGATCACGGCCACTTGCCGGCGAACCAGGTCGGCCATCAGTGCCGGCAGGCGATCGTATTGACCTTCAAGGTAGTGGTACTCGACCGTCACGTTCTGGCCTTCGACAAAACCGGTTTCGTTGATGCCTTTGCCGAAAGCGGCCACATAACGCGCGGAGCCCTCGAGCGACCCGCCATCGATAAACCCGACCGTCGGCGGCACCGCTTGCTGCGCGCGCGCGGCGAACGGCCACGCGACTGTTGCGCTGCCGAGCGCGGCTATCAACTCCCGCCTTCCGATGCCGGTTACCATTTGACCTGTCCCGATGGATCACGCGCTGCAATGTCGGAAACGATATCATGCCCCAATCAGCAGGTCTGTGACCGACTTCACGGTGGTCCGACGGCGAAGAGGCAGGCCATTTTTTTGCCGCGGGTGCGTGAGGCAGGGAATTGGCCCATCGCGTCATTTCGCGGCAATGCCGCAAACGGTCGCTTTCGGGGGTGAAGCGGACATGGCGCGAACAACCAAAATTTGTCTTTTTGAGCCTGATCGGACATCGGTCAGAGCGCCATAGCTTTGGAGGGAGTGATTGACGGCGCGCGTGTTCACCGCCGGCTGGCCGAGCGTCAGCCGCGGTACTGTGCGACGATCTCTTCCCAAGTTAGCTTGTAGGTGGCACGCCCGCACATGCGCGTAATATAGTTCAGTGCTGGCAATCTGCCATCGGCCGGCATTGAGCGGAGCACCGCCATGAACCCAGAAGGAATAAACGCGCTCCTAAATTATTTCGGCATATGGGGCGTTGTCATTCTCATAGTTGCAGCCATTTGCACGATTGCGATGGCTGCATGGCTGTGGCGAAAGATTTGACCATGCGGGCTCAATCGCCCCGGCTGGCTGAATTTGGCGGCCGGGGAATGTCCTTCAATATCTGCCGCGGCACGCTTGGCAATGTTGGTGGCGCCCAAATAAATCAGCGCGGGGCCGGCCGAATGCTCGCCCCGCGCTCGGGCGGGAAGTAGCCGACATAGCTAACGCCGCAGTAACTCCGGCAGCTTGACTATGTCGGCAGCGATCTGCCGCGCATCGTCACGCGTCAATAGCTTTGCTACCGATCGCTTGCGGGGATCATCCTCAAAATAGACGTAAGTGATCGCTTGGCCATTCCGGTCCCAAACGATCATGCAGCCTTCGAGTTCTTCGACGGACCACGGAGGTGGAAAGTTGTCGGGCATTGCGCCAACTTCGCACTTACGGGCGTCCGGCGCTGTGCCTTACGTCACACAGTGTCAGCGCGAGGCAGTCCGCCTATGCTCGTTCAATCGTCCCGGCTGGCTAAATTTGGCGGCTGTGGAATGTCCTTCAATATCCGCCGCGGCACGCTCGGGCGACTGCGGCGGCATCATGACAAAGATCGACAGCGGATCGCAGCCGCCGCTCAGCCGACGCACCAGTTCTTCCATCATCACCATGACGCCCGCACCGATGTCGGTAGCGATCGCCAAAATACCTCCGGCGACAAGCGGACACATCACGTCGATAACTTTGATGCCGGTTTCCAAAAATTTCGGCAGTCCGGCGGTGCCGCCAGCCCGGAAATGCGGCTGGATCGGCGAGGCTTGGGAGTGCGGACCACGCGGCCAGAAAGCTTTCCTGGACCACGTCCTCGGCCAGCTGGAACTCATGGATCAGCGCCAGCGCCGAGCCGAAGGCAAAGTGCTGGAACCGCTTCGTAAGCTCCACGAAGGCTCTTACGTCACCGCCGCCTGCCAAACGCACCAGACGTTCGTGATCCATGACGGTATCCTCGCCCCTAAAGGTGCCAGGAAACGCGTTCGACCTTTAGGGGATGCGCCCGTAACTGCCTCGACGGCGAACGGTCGGCGCGGCAGCTATGCGGGCTAAAGCAGCTGCGTGTTCCGTGAGTTGGCGCGGTGGAAATTGACCCAAAGCGGTCGCGGTTCCTTATTCGATCACTTCGTCGGCGCGAGCGGACAGCGTGGGTGAAATATCCAGCCCGAGTGCCTTCGCAGTCTTCAGGTTGATAACGAATTGGTAGTTGGTGGGCAGCACAAACGGAAGGTCGCCGGGTTTTTCGCCGTTGAGGATGCGGCCGACGTAGGTACCCGCTTGACTATAAGCGCCCGTCAGCACCGTTCCATAGCTCATCAGGCCGCCATCGAGCGCGAATTCGCGCCATTCGTAGATCGCCGGTAGCCGATGCTGCGCGGCCAGTGCGATCAGGTCGGTGTGGCGGCTGAAGAAGAACGGATCGCCCGCGACGAGCAACGCGCCCACCTGTCGCTGTGCCATAGTGGAAAAAATCCCCTCGAACTCTTCTTGGGCGCCCGCATTAAAAGGGATGACTTCCACGCCGAGCCGCGAGGCCGTTTCGCGCACGTCGCGCAACTGCAATTCCACGTTCGGGTTGCCCGGATTGACGAGCACGGCGATGTTTTTGGCCGTGGGTACGGCTTCGTGCAGCAGGCCAAGGCGCTTGGATTCCATTTCGTAGGCAAAGAGGGTCGCACCGGTGATATTGGCGCCCGGTCGGCTCAGGCTGGCGACAAAACCTTCCTTGACGGGATCGCCGCCCAAAACCATCACGATGGGAATTTTGGACGTTGCACCCTTGGCCGCGAATGCCGCCGGCTCACCAGCTCCGGTTGCGATCAGCGCAATGCGCTGCGCGACGAGGTCCGCCGCCAGCGCCGGAAGCCGATCGTATTGTCCTAGTGCCCAACGATATTCGATCTGAAGATTTTGGCCCTCGACGTAACCGGCGTCCCCGAGCGCCTTTCGGAATGACCCGAGTTGTGCCCGCATTGCTTCGGCTGAAGTGCCGCTAAGCATTCCGATGACCGTCATCGGCTGTTGCGCTCGTGCCGCAAGCGGCCACGCCGCCGCACCGCCGAGCGAGGAAATGAATTGCCGCCGTCCAATGCCGATTGCCATTTGATCCGCCCGCACAAGGGATCAAGCCCGCTGCGATCATAAGAGGAATATCACGACTTAGAAATGGAGTGTTGTGACTTACTTCAGAGCGTCGGAACGCCGGCGGCAGCTTTTGGCCATTAGCTGCCACCCCTTACCGCCCCCAGTAGCCGTCCCCAGGCATTATTCACCAAAGAAGTTCGTTTAGATTTATCAAGATGATTTGCCGTTTACCGTAGGTGCTAATTATTGAACCTTCGCGGGCGTGGCAGCGTTCTTGGCGTCCTGGATCGCCTGCCACACCTTCTGTGGCGTCGCCGGCATCTCGACGTGGCGCACGCCGAAATCCCACAGCGCGTCGACCACGGCATTGATGACCACGGCCAGCGCCGGCACCGTGCCGCCTTCGCCGGCGGGGCGGATGCCGAGCGGATGGGTGGAGGAGGGCACCTCGCTCAGCTCGGTGATGTAGTTCGGCAAATCGGAAGCGCGCGGCATGGCGTAGTCCATGAACGAGCCGGCGAGCATCTGGCCGCTCTCCGGATCGTAGTGCGCGTGTTCCAGCAACGCTTGGCCTATTCCTTGGGCGATGCCGCCGTGGACCTGGCCGTGAATAATGAGCGGGTTCACGGCGCGGCCGACGTCGTCGACGGCGACGTAGGTGATCACCTTGACGGCACCGGTATCGGGATCCACTTCGACTTCGCAGACATGGGCGCCGTAAGGGTAGCTGGCCTCGGCGACGGTCTCGTCGCAGGCGGCATATAAAGGTCCGCGCAAATCTTCCGGCAAATCGGCGCGCTCGAGCGCTGAGCGCGCCACGTCGAACAACCCGACCGCGTGGTTGGTGCCCTTCACGGCGAAGCGGCCGTCCTTGAACTCGATATCGGCGGCTGCGGTCTCGAGCAAATGCTCGGCGATACGCAATGCTTTTTCGATAATGCCGTCGGTGGATTTCTTGATGACGATCGAGCCCAGCCGCATGCCGCGGCCGGAATGGGCGCCGCCGCCGACGGTGACGCGATCGGTATCGCCGGTGACGAAGCGCACGCTTTCGATCGGCACGCCGAGCCATTCGACGATCAGTTGAGCAAAGCTCGTCTCGTGGCCCTGGCCCTGCGAGGTGACGCCGATGATCAGTTCGACAAAGCCTTCGGGCGAAACGGTGATCTCGGCCTTTTCGCGGGGCACGCCGGTCGAGATATCGACGTAATTGCCGACGCCGATGCCGCGACATTTGCCGCGCTTCTTCGCTTCGGCGCGGCGGCGCTTGAAGCCCGTCCAGTCGCCGAGTTTCAGCGCCAGATCCATGCCGCCGATATAATCGCCGTTGTCATATTCGACGCCGAACGGATTTTTGTACGGCAATTCCTTTTCGGTCACGAGGTTGCGCCGGCGCAGCGTGACCCTGTCGTAGCCGCATTCGCGCGCGGCGAGATCGATCAGCCGCTCCATAACGAAGATCACTTCGGGGCGGCCGGCGCTGCGATAGGGCCGCGTCGGCGAGGTGTGGCTCAAGGTGGCGCGGGCGCGGAAATACGCCGCCGGCATCCGGTAGATGCTCGACATCATCTGCACGCCCTTCTGCACCATGGCGAAGTTGGTGGTGTGGGCGCCGAGATTGCCGAGATTGGAGCCGCGCATCGCCAGAAACTTGCCCTTGTCGTCGAGCGCGAGCTCGGCTTCGACGGCAAGGTCGCGCGCCTGGTAGTCGCTCAGGAACGACTCGTGGCGCTCGATGGTCCATTTCACCGGCCGGCCGAGCTTTTTCGCCGCCCACGCTACCACCGCGAATTCGGCATAGATCATGCCGCGGGTGCCGAAATTGCCGCCGACGTCCTGCATCAGCACCCGGACTTTGTCCGGCGGCACGTCGAGCATGGTGGCGAGATCGTTCTTCAGCCGCACCGCGCCGCCGTTGCCGGCGTAGACGGTGTAGCGGCCGCTTTCGGCGTCGTAGGCGGCGAGCGCCGCGCGCGGCTCCATCGGCACGCCGGTGATGCGCTGCACCCAGGTCTCGAACCGGGTCACGTGGGCGGCGCGGGCAAAGGCGGCGTCGGTCGCCGCGGCGTCGCCAAGCTCGCCATCGAAGCAAACATTCGACTGCGCGCCGTCGTGCACCCGCGGCGCATCCTGGCGCGCGGCCGCAATGGTTTCGACAACTGCCGGCAAGACGTCGTAATCGATCACCACACGCTCGGCGCCGTCTTTCGCCGCGTGCACCGTTTCGGCGACGACCATCGCCACCGCTTCGCCGACGAAACGCGCCTTGTCGGTCGGCAATGGATAATGCGGCGCTTCGAACGGCGGCTCGTCGCCTTTGAGGTGCAGCTGGGCCTCCTTCTGATGCGGCGACCACGGCTTGTGCGGGATCGGCTTGAGGCCGTCCGCGGCGAAGTCCGCGCCGGTGAGCACCGCCAGCACGCCGGGCGCGGCCTTGGCCTCGGCGGTCGCGATCGAACGGATGTGCGCATGGGCATGCGGCGAGCGCACCATCACCGCATAGACCTGGCCCGGCAGGTTCTCGTCCGCAGTGTAGCGGCCGTTGCCGCGCACGAGGCGCAAATCCTCGCGCCGCCGTACCGGCTGGCCGATGCCGGAGCCTTTCGCTGGCAAGTCCATCACGTTCTCTTTATCCGCTTTGTTGTCATGTCCCGTGTCGCCTCAATTGCGGCGGAGCAAAGCGGTCGCGATCGTGCGGCCGCAGATAGTCGACCGTAGGGCCGGCCGGAATGATGCCGTTCGAGCCGACCGGGCCGGCCTTGCTGAATACGCCGCGCTTCATGCCGTCGATGTCGCACACATCCGCGATCCCCGGCGTCTGATAAAGGTCGCGAAGGTAATTCGACAGGTTTGGATACTCGTCTAAGCGACGGATGTTGCATTTGTAGCCGACATAGTAGCAGGGATCGAAACGCACCAGGCTCGGAAACAGGCGCCAGTCCGCCTCGGTCTCGGCTTCGCCGCACAGATAGCGCTGCCGTCCGAGCCGCTCTTCCAGGCCGCTCAGTGTCTCGAACAGAAGCTTGACGGAGCTGTCGTAAGCAGCTTGCGTGATCGAGTAGCCGCAACCGTTGACGGCGTCGTTCACGCCTTTGAGGACCAGCGCATTCATGGCGTCGATATCGGAACGCAGCGGCTCGGGATAGTAGTCGGGCGTCGGCTGCGCAATGCCTGAGAATGCCGTGTTGAAGATCCGAATGATCTCGGACGACTCGTTGTTGACGACGCGGCGGGTCTTGGCATCCCACAGCGTCGGCACAGTGACGCGCGTCGTGCAGGCCGGATCGGCGATCGTATAAAGTTCGTGCAGCCAGCGCACGCGCCGATCGGTTCCGGGCACGATGTGGCCGGGTTCGCCGAACGACCATCCCTGGCCGCCAGGCTCTTGAAAGGTGTTGGTCAGGGTCACGATGGCTTCGAGCTTTTTCAACGTGCGCATCAGCGTGGTGCGATGCGCCCACGGGCAGGCGACGGCGCAGTAGAGGTGATAGCGGCCGGGCTCGGCGGGAAATTCGGCGTCCGGCGCGTTGCCGATGTGATGACGGAAGACGGAAGGACGCTTGTAGTAGAGCCCTCTCTCGTCGTGATTGGAGAGGATGTTTTGGTTGGTCCATTTTCCGTCGGCGAGATGTCCCATTGATCTTCTCCGGTCGCGCGGCCTCACTGCAACGGAATGTCGGCTTGCTTGATCACCTTGCCCCAGAGCGCGCGCTCGTCGGCGAAAAACTTCGCCGCGTCGGCCCGGCTGCCCGGCGCCAGATCCATGCCGAGCGCTTTGGTCTTTTCGATGAACGCGGGGTCGTTCAGGCAGGCGACCACGTCGCGATTGATCTTGTCGGCGAGCGCATCGGGCGTTTGCGGTGGCGCCACGATGCCGAAGAAGGTCACCGCGCGATAGCCGGGCACGCCGGCTTCGGCAATGGTCGGCACATCGGGCAGTTCCTTGACGCGCGCGGTGCCGCCGACGGCGATGATCTTTTCCTTCTGCGCCCGATAGAGCGGCAGCGACGTCGCCAGCATGTCGAACATCATGTTGACATTGCCGGCCAGCACGTCGGCAACGGCCGGGCTCAGGCCTTTGTAGGGGACTTGCAGCAGTCTGATGTCGGCGAGCATTTCCAGCTCGATCGTCGCCAATTGGCCGACCGAGCCGACGCCGGGCGTCGCCGCGGTTAGGCTACCGGGATTGGCTTTGGCGTGGGTGAGCAAGAGCGCCAGGTTCGGCGAGTCAAAACCGTTACTGAGCACCAGCACATAGGGCGAGGTCGCCAGCACCGCGATCGGCACCCACTTCGCCGGGTCGTAGGACATGTCCTTATACATATAGGCGTTGGTGGCGATCGGCCCGGGGGAGGCGAGCAAGAGCGTATAGCCGTCGGGATCGGCGCGGAAAACTTCAGTAGCGCCGATATTGCCGCCGGCGCCGCCGACATTCTCGACGATCACCGCCTGCCCCCATTTGCGGCCGAGCTGGTCGGCCAACACCCGCGCCAACAGGTCGGTGCCGCCGCCGGGCGGGTAGGGCACGATCAGCTTGACGACGCGGGCGGGATAATTGGCTTGCGCAAGGGCTGCGGACATCGCGGCAGTGATGGCGAGCACTGCCAAGAGCGCCGTGATTGCAATCCTGATGCCTCGCAACGTCGCCTCCAGCGGTGCTTGCGGGCGCATGTTATGGGAGCCGCCAGGCGCGCGCCAGCGGCCGGCCGTCCCGTGCTGACAAGCAACGGCTGCGGATGTAGACAAGGATAACGCCAAGCGGAGGAACGCCGTGCTTGCACGGGATGATCGAAACACGCCGGTCGATTGGGTGGCGCGCGCCACGGCGCTGGTGCCGATGGTCGAGGCCGCGAGCGATCGCATCGAGGCCGAGCGGCGCATCGTGCCCGAAGTCATCGCGGCGCTGCACGAGGCCGGCCTGTTCCGCATGCTGCTGCCGGCGTCGTTCGGCGGCGGGGCGGCCGATGTGGTTGCCTTCAACCAGGTGATCGAGACCATCGCGGCGGCTGACGCCTCTACCGCGTGGTGTCTGGCGCAGCAGGTGGCGAGCACGCAGACGGCGAGCTATCTCGACCCAAAAGTCGCGCGCGAGATTTTTGCCGGCCCCGACGGCGCCGTGGCTTGGGGCCCACCCTCGGGCGCCAAAGCGGTCGTCGTCGACGGCGGCTATATCGTCAACGGGCGCTGGCGCTTTGCCAGCGGCAGCGAGCATTGCCCGTGGCTCGGCGGCCATTGCGCGGTGATCGAGGCCGACGGCAAGCCGCGCCTCGACAAGCAGGGCCGGCCCGTTATGCGCACCATGTTGTTTCGCAAGGACAAGGCGACGTTCTACGATATCTGGCATGTGATCGGGCTGTGCGGCACCGGCAGCAATGCCTACGAGGTGACCGAGCTGTTCGTGCCGGAGGCTTATTCGTACTGGCGCGATATGCCCGCCGACCGCCGCGGCGACGATCCGCTCGGCAATATCCCGCTGTTGACGCTTTACGGCATGGGCTTTTCCGGCGTGGCGCTTGGGCTCGCGCGCGCGAGCCTCGAAGCCTTTATGACGCTTGCCGAAAAGAAAAAGCCGGCGCCCACCCACGGCGCGCCGGTTCTGTTGCGCGACAATGCGGTGATCCAATCGCGCGTCGCCAAGGCGACGGGCCGGCTGCAATCGGGCCGCGCTTATCTGCACGACATGCTGCATGAATTCTGGCAGGCGGCGATCGCCAACCGTGTGCCGAGCCTCGAACAGCGCGCGCAACTGCGCGTCGCCATCACCGGCTCCATGGATCAGGCGCGCAGAGTCGTCGACTTCGCCTATCACGCGGCTGGCGCCGACGCGATCTTCAACGGCAGTCCGTTCGAGCGGCGCTTTCGCGATATGCACACCGTGACGGCGCAGGGCCAGGCGCACCTTTCCAATTTCGAAGGTGCCGGCCAGGCGCTGTTCGGCATCGAGCCGAGCCAGCGGCTGTAGCAATGGCCGAACACCCGGCAAAAATGCTCCGCAAGGAGGACCCGGCGCTGCTGTCTGGCCGCGGCCGCTATGCCGACGATTTGCCGGTGCCGGTCGGCGCCTTGCACGCCCACGTCGTCCGCTCGCCGCATGCGCACGCCGACATCGTTGCGATCGATGCGAGCGCGGCGCTCAAGCACGATGGCGTCTGGGCCGTCATCACCGGCGAAGACATTCGCAAACTGTCGGAGCCGTTTTTGGCGGCAGTGAAAACACCGGTGCAGCAATGGGCGTTGGCCGTCGAGCGGGTGCGCTATGTCGGCGAGCCGGTGGCGCTGGTCGTCGCCGAGAGCCGCTATATCGCCGAAGACGCCGCCGAGCTGGTGACGATCGAATACGCGCCGCTCGAAGCCGTCGTCGATCCGCGCGCCGCATGCGGAAAGGCCGCGCCGCTCATCCATCCGCAGGCCGAGACCAACGAAATCTCGGTGCGCAAATTCTCCTATGGCGACACCGAAGCCGCGTTCGCCCGCGCGGATCGCCGCATCGCCATGACGACGGAATTCCCGCGGCTGTCGTTCACGCCGATCGAATGTTACGTCGTGGTCGCCGAGCACAATCCGGCCGAGCGCAGCTACGATGTGCTGGCGAATTTCCAGGGCCCGTTCAGCATGCATCCGGTGATGGCGCGGGCGCTGCGCGTCGCCGGGCCGAAATTGCGCCTGCGCATTCCCGCCGATTCCGGCGGCAGCTTTGGCATAAAGCTCTCGGTGTTTCCTTATGTGGTGCTGATCGCGCTCGCGGCAAAAATCACCGGCCGGCCGGTGAAATGGGTCGAGGACCGCATCGAGCATCTGGTCGCCGCCAGCTCGGGCCCGAACCGCGTCACCGAAATCGAAGCCGCGATCACCAAGGATGGCCGTATTCTCGGGCTGAAACTCGACCAGCTCGAGGATTACGGCGCGTTTCTGCGCGCGCCGATGCCGGGGCCGCTCTACCGCATGCATGGCGCGGTGACCGGCGCCTACGACATCGCCAATGTCGAGGTGATCAACAGGGTCGTGCTCACCAATAAAATGCCGTCGAGCCTGATCCGCGGGTTTGGCGGGCCGCAGCTTTACCTGGCGCTGGAGCGGCTGATGCAGCGCATCGCGGTGGAGCTCGATCTCGATCCGCTCGATGTCATCCGCCGCAATCTCGTTCCGGCGGACAAATTTCCCTACCACGCGGCGGCCGGCGCGCTGTACGATTCCGGCGATTATCCGCGCGCGGTCGAGAAGGCCATCGGCGGCGGCCGGCTCGACGCGCTCAAGCGCCGGCGCGACGAAGCCCGCGCGGCGGGGCGCCTATACGGCATCGGCTTTGCCGCCGTCGTCGAGCCGGCGATGTCGAACATGGGCTATCTGTCGACCTTGATGACGGCGCAGGCGCGCGAAAAGGCCGGGCCGAAGAATGGCGCGGTGTCGATGGCGCGGGTCAATATCGATCCGCTCGGCGCGGTGTCGGTCACCGCCGATGTCACGGTGCAGGGGCAAAGCCACGAGACCGTGCTGGCGGAGATCGTGGCGCGCGAACTCGGTCTGAAGTCCGACGACATCGAAGTGGTTTTGGAAATCGACACCGCCAAGGATCAATGGTCGATCGCCGCCGGCACTTATTCCAGCCGCTTCGCCTCGGGCACGGCGGTGGCGGCACATCTGGCCGCGGCGCAGATGCGCGACAAGCTCAAAGCCATCGCCGCCAAGCAGCTCAACGTGCTGGCCGAGGACGTCGAGCTGGCGCAAGGCAAAATCCGCAGCCGCAGCAATCCCGACAATGCGCTGCCGTTCGGCCGGGTCGCCGCGACCTCGCACTGGTCGCCGGTGATGCTGCCGGAGAACATGGCGCCGGCGCTGAGCGAGACCGGCATCTGGTCGCCCGAAGAACTCGAGCCGCCGTCGAGCGACGACCGTATCAACACCTCGCTGACCTACGGTTTCGTCTTCGACATGTGCGGCATCGAGATCGATCCAAAAACCTATTCTGTCCGCGTCGACCGCTACGTGTCGATGCACGATGCCGGCCGCATCCTCAATCCGACCATCGCCGAAGGCCAGATCCGCGGCGCCTTCGCCCAGGGCGTTGCCGCCGCGCTCTACGAGGAGTTCACCTATAACGACGAAGGCGCGTTCCTGAGCGGCACCTTTGCCGATTATCTGGTGCCGACGGTGAGCGAAATCCCCGACGTCGAGATTTTGCATTACTCCTCGCCATCGCCGTTCACGCCGCTCGGCGCCAAGGGCCTTGCCGAAGGCAATTGCATGAGCACGCCGGCCTGCATCGCCAACGCCATCGCCGACGCGCTCGGTGTCGAAGAGGTGGTGTTGCCGGCAACGCCGCGGCGCATCCACGCCATATTGTCAGGCGGCAAACCATGAAGCCGCGCCCGTTCGATTACGTGCGCCCGGATACGGTCGAGGAAGCGTTGGCGCTGCTCGCCGAATACGGCGACGACGCGCGCATCCTCGCCGGCGGCCAGTCGCTGGTCCCGATGCTCAATCTGCGGCTGATCGATGCCAGCGTGATCATCGACATTTCGCGCATTGCCGCGCTCGATGTCATTCGCGATCTCGGCCGCAACGTCGAGATTGGCGCGAGCATTACTCAGAACAAATTGATGGCGTGGCCGGAGCTTGCGCAAAAACTTCCGCTGCTGGCGGCGGCGCTGCCCTTCGTCGGCCATTTTCAGACCCGCAACAAAGGCACCGTGTGCGGCTCCATCGCGCACGCCGATCCAAGCTCGGAAATTCCGCTGGCGCTGGCCGTGCTCGGCGGCGAAGTCGTGCTGCGCTCGAAAAAACGCGACGAGCGCGTTCTTGGCGCCAACGAATTCCAGAAGGATATGCTGACGACGGCGCGCGAGCCGGACGAGCTGATCGTCGCCGTGCGCTTTCCGGTCATGGCCGGGCAGGGTGCCGCCTTCCGCGAAGTGGCGCGGCGGCACGGCGACTTTGCCATCATCGCGGTCGCGGCCGTGGTCGACAATCGCGGCGCGGCGCGGCTCGGCGTCGGCGGCATGGCCGGCCGGCCGCAGGTGCGCCGGATTTTCAACGATCCGGCGGGGGCGGTCGCGGCGTGGGCGCAGGAGCTCGAGGGCTACGAAGATTTGCACGCGTCGGCTGCGATGCGGCGCGATTTGTTCAAGAATCTCGCTCCCGATGTGATCGCGGAGGCGCAACAATGCGCCGCGTGAACAAGAGCGAACGGCCGCGCATCGCGCTCACCCTCAACGGCCGCAAGCTCACGGCCGAAGCCGAGTCGCGCATGCTGCTCAGCGATTTCCTCCGCCAAGGGCTCGGCTCAACCGGCACCCATGTCGGCTGCGAGCACGGCATCTGCGGCGCCTGCACCGTGCTGATCGACGGCGTCGCCACGCGCTCGTGCCTGACGCTCGCGGTGCAGGCGGAAGGGCGCGAGGTGCGCACCGTGGAATCGCTCGCCGCGGCCGACGGCAAGCTCAACGCCTTGCAGCAGGCGTTCCGCAACAATCACGCGCTGCAATGCGGCTTCTGCACGCCGGGCATTTTGATGTCGTTCACCGATTTCCTCGCCCGCAATCCGCACCCGTCGGAGCCCGAAATCCGCGAAGTCTTGAGCGGCCACCTCTGCCGCTGCACCGGCTACGCCGGCATCGTCGCGGCGATCAAGGAAGTCGCAGGCGGCGACGCCACCTAAACCCTCCCCCTTGTGGGGAGGGTAGGGTGGGGGTCGGGAGGTGATGCGCGGCGAGGACGCCGCGAAAAAGCATCCTCTCCGATCGTGCGCCACCTCCCGACCCCCACCCCAACCCCTCCCCACAAGGGGGAGGGGCTAACGTGACGCTTGGCGCGGGCCTTGCTATGAAATCGTTGCGAGAGAAATCCGGCCGGCCGGGCGCCGAGCGGAGCGAGACCATGGCAGACATCATCGACAGGCTCGAAGAGCGCCGCGAGAGCGCGCGAGCGGGCGGCGGCCAGGCGCGCATCGACGCCCAGCATAAACGCGGCAAGCTCACCGCGCGCGAGCGGGTCGAGCTGCTCATGGACCGCGACTCGTTCCAGGAGCTCGACATGTTCGTCGAGCACCGCTCCACCGATTTCGGCATGGAGAAGTCGCGCATCGCCGGCGACGGCGTCGTCACCGGCTGGGGCACCGTGAACGGCCGCACGGTCTTCACCTTCGCCAAGGATTTCACCGTGTTCGGCGGCTCGCTGTCGGAGACCCACGCCCAGAAGATCATCAAGATCCAGGACATGGCGATGCGCGCCCGCGCGCCGATCGTCGGCCTGTTCGACGCCGGCGGTGCCCGCATCCAGGAAGGCGTCGCGGCGCTCGGCGGCTACGGCGAGGTGTTCAAGCGCAACGTCATCGCCTCGGGCGTCATCCCGCAGATTTCGGTGATCATGGGGCCGTGCGCCGGCGGCGACGTCTATTCGCCGGCGATGACCGATTTCATCTTCATGGTGCGCGACACCAGCTACATGTTCGTCACCGGGCCCGACGTGGTCAAAACCGTGACCAACGAGATCGTCACCGCCGAAGAGCTCGGCGGCGCCTCCGTGCACGCCACCAAATCCTCGATCGCCGACGGCGCCTACGACAACGACGTGGAGTGTCTCTTGCAGATGCGCCGGCTGCTCGATTTCCTGCCGGCAAATTTTTCCGCCGGCGCCCCCGAATGGCCGTCGTTCGACGACACCGAGCGCACCGACCCGTCGCTGGATACTTTGATACCCGATAACCCAAACAAACCGTATGACATCAAGGAACTGATCCTCAAGGTTCTGGACGAGGGCGATTTCTTCGAACTGTCCGAAGCCTTCGCCCGCAACATCGTCATCGGGCTCGGCCGCATCGCCGGCCGCACCGTGGGTGTCGTCGCCAACCAGCCGATGGTGCTGGCCGGCGTGCTCGATAGCGATGCCAGCCGCAAGGCGGCGCGCTTCGTGCGCTTCTGCGACGCCTTCAACATCCCGATCGTCACCTTCGTCGACGTGCCGGGATTTTTGCCCGGCACCGCGCAGGAATACGGCGGCCTGATCAAGCACGGCGCCAAGCTGTTGTTCGCCTATTCGCAGGCGTCGGTGCCGCTCGTCACCGTGATCACGCGAAAAGCCTTCGGCGGCGCCTATGACGTGATGGCGTCAAAACACATCGGCGGCGACGTCAACTACGCCTGGCCGACCGCGCAGATCGCGGTGATGGGCGCCAAGGGCGCGGTCGAGATCATCTTCCGCGCCGACATCGGCGACGCGGAAAAAATCGCAGCGCGCACCAAGGAATACGAGGAGCGCTTTCTCTCCCCCTTCATCGCCGCCGAGCGCGGCTATATCGACGACGTGATCATGCCGCAGGCCACGCGGCCGCGCATCGCGCGGGCGCTGGCGATGCTGCGGGGAAAGACGGTGGAGATGCCGGGGCGCAAGCATGATAATTTGCCGGTGTGATGGTATGCAATGATCGGAAGTCTGAAAGAAGAACTCGCATTACTGATCTCAATCGGCGCGCTATTGATCTCGTCGCTCAGTTTGCTGATTTCATACAAGAAATATAAATTCGACACACGGAAAAGCCCTAGCGTACGCGTACATATAAGGGGCACCAGGGCAATACTCGACTCGGCTTTTGGCGCACTCGAAAGCATAGATGAGCCGCTCTACCAAGCTTACCTTTATGTTGAAGAGGAAAAGCTGACTTTGGTCTCGTGCGTGTTTATTTTTGATGGGGGATACATTTTGCCTGGCAAATTCATATCTGATGAGAATCATCCGATCTTGGAACGAGGTGAAGGTGCCGTGGCCGAGCCAATCTTCGTTCGGGACTTTAATTTGAAAACAAAGGAGTCCACAACGATGAGGGCGGTTTTCCACGACATTGCCGGTGGTCTTCACGCAAGCCGCGATTTTCCTCTTCATGAATAGGGCAAGCGTAGCTCGGATGAGCAAGCGATTCCCGGGCAGCCTCGCAGAGGATTCCCGCATGTCGCCGCGCTCAAGGTGGGCACTTGCTGAGCAGATTCGCGATTGACTGACCAGCGAATGGAATGAGCACTTTGGAACTCGATGTCGGCGACCTAAAATCGCGCGCGGTAGAATTTACCGCGACGGAGCTCGTCGTCACGCTCGTGGACGGCCGCAAGATCGTAACGCCGCTGGTATGGTATCCGCGCCTGCTGGGCGCGTCGGCGGTGCAGCGCGCAAAATATGAACTCATGGCGATGGGCGTTCACTGGCCTCTGATCGACGAGGACCTGAGCATTGCCGGCATGCTGAAAGGTCAGCGCGCCAAATAGCGGCAGGACGCCTCGCCGCAGCGCCGGCGATGCCGCGCGGGAAAACGGTCGAAATGCCGGGACGCAAGCATGATAATTTGCCGGTGTGAGAATTAGTCCAACAGCTTCATGAAGCGATCACGCAATATCGGAAAATTAGAATAAAGAGAATTTTTCTTACGTTCAGTGACCAGGCGCGACAAATCGCCGTCGTCAAGCGGTATTATGAAGCCGCGATCATCCTTTGCCGTATCGCGGCATCGCTCGATAAACAGATCTTTATTGTCAAAGCCTCTGCAAACAATCAGCCCAATCCTTCCTCTGCTTGGAGAGAATCGCCCGGCGATTTGATCGAGTTCCGGATTACCTAAATCGCGCGTGTAGTTTTTGCATTCAACGAAAACGTGGGCTGCTGGATAGTGCGCTGCGGCCCAAGAGAAAAACCCGTTGATTGCCATGTTTGTGTAAGTGATGTCGATGCGTTTTCGTCCGTCATGGATTTCGTGCTGGGCGACGGGGTTGGTCAAATTCGGATACATCAGAGCTGTGAGCAGCCCTTCTGTTGCTTTCTCGTATCTGTCAGCGTGATCTGCGCCCGGCTTGCAGTTCGAGATATTAGATAGAAGCTTATCCCAGTCTGGCGATGCGGTTCCTTCGATGATGGCGATATCGTCTAAGGTCAACGGTAGATGCTTTTCGTCTTTTTTGATTTCTTTATATTTGTGTAAGATCTCCGGATACTGTCTCGTCACCTTTGTGACGGTGGTTTTTCCTTTGCCATATTTTCTAATTATGGATTTTTTTGTAACGCGTTTTCTCTCACCTTTCTTTCCCTTTTTTATAATTTCAACGAGTGCCGAATTTGCGTCCATCTCGACTTTCTGCAAGTGGGTGATGACAAAGTGTCGAAAATATTCTCCGGAATTATAGATCAAATGATTTCGGACGATGGCTTTCGGAACAAGGAGAAGTTTTTCTCCAGTTGCAATGGGTAAGGAAACGAATTCCGCGTACCAACGGTCATCTTTTGAGCTCCATAGAGGGCCGGAATCCACTCCTTCTTGAAGGGGAATGCCGTAGTATTCGCACATTCGCTGTGTGTATCGAATTAGCGGTTCTCTGATGATGTTCGTGGTGATATCGGAAATGATGTCGATTGAAATTCCTTCGATCATCAAAACCGTATCCTCCAGATCTTCGAGGAGGCCGCTTCGCGCCGCTTCACTTTCACTCAACGCACTCCAAACCTCGTGAGCGGAGCCGTCTCCTAATGCGCGTCCTCGTGACTTGGAGCCTTTGGACAGTCCCAAATGAGTTTCATTGGGCTCGCGAAGAACGGCTAAAAGGGATTCGGCTTCAGAGTTTTGGTGCGCTTTGATGAGCGCGATAACTTTGTGGAAGAAGCTCTGAATTAGGTGGACACATTCATCCCCGAACTCCGAGGGCAACATGGTGAGTGCTCTAGGGCTAATGAAAAGCGGTGTATCCTTTTTTACGTCGACGTCGACAAAATCCAGGGTTGCTTGGGTTTGGCTCAATCTAAAATACTGTGAAACTCTCATCCCTGGGTCCATTGGGTCGCGTATTGATTGGGGTTGTTATAATACTGCCATTCCAGGTTGTTGTCTAAAGTGATGTATACACGAAACCCGCAGAGTGCACGGCTGGTCGTAGGAGGGGTGATAATATTTCGGTGTGGAACGAAGGAGCATGGAAATGTCAGAGCAACCTGCTTTAGCGCCGCAAGCTATAGCGCCAACCAACGACGACCTCTCCCGCCGCCATCTCGTCACCGGCGCCGCCGTCGCCGCCGCCCTCGGCGGCGCGACCGCCGAGGCGCTGGCGCAAGGGGAGCCGGGCGGCGCGTCCAGAAGTTTGCGCTTTCTCAATCCGCCGACCAGTTTCAAGAATCCGGGCTTCAATCACGCGGTCGAGGCGATTGGGCCAGGGCGCATCGTCTTCATCGCCGGCCAGCAGGGCCGCGACGTCGACAACAAGATCGTCGGCGCGCCGGGCGATTTTCGGGCGCAGGCGGAGCAGGCGTTCCTCAACATCAAGGGCGCGCTGGATGCGACCGGCGGCGGCTTCGAGCATGTCGTAAAACTCTGCCATTATTTCATCGACCTGCAGGCGCATTTTCGCATGATGCGCGACATACGGCTCAAATATTTCGATCCGGCGCGCATGCCGGCCTCGACCATGATCCAGGTCGGCGCGCTGACCGACGAGAAGGCGATTTACGAGGTCGATGTGGTGGCCGTGCTGCCGCCGGCTTGAGCCGTATTGGAAGCGAGACGGCAACGCAATTATAGCTTGCAAATTTTCCAATTTGTCAGGTTTACTATCGGCGCTCGCGTAGCTCAGTGGTCGAGAGCATCATACTTTGAATATGAAGGACGCAGGTTCGAATCCTGCCGCGAGCGCCAGCGCGGCCTGTCGGAGGACGTGTAGCCCGGAGATCGAGGAGCGCGTCACTTGACGATGATGGGTTCGGGCTCAAATCCCGCCGCGTCTCCTGCCGCCTAGGGCGTGCCATGCTCGATCTTTTCCCCCAGGCTTGGCATTCGTTTCAGAAGAAGGTGGCGGATGCGCGGGAGCTCGTGCGTTGCACGAAATCCAATGCTTGGTTCAGGGGGCACGGCGATCAAGCGTGGCCCTTGTTGCCCACACTACTGCGTCACGGCGGCCGCGACGAGACCGATGGCCAGGCCGAAGTCAACAGTATTAAAAATGCGATCGCTCAGAAGAAAGCCACGCTTCAGGAGGTCTATGTCGATAAGACAAAATTGAACAAGCTTATGCGGGCCGCCACCGAGGCGGATCGCGATAGATATCGATCGTTTGAGGAGCGGGCAAACGAGCTAAAACGCGAGACAGCAGCTTTGAACAAAAAACTAGTTCGCATAAATGCGCGCGTGTTGGCGGAACGCGACATATTCGATGAATATACTTATCGTTCCGGCCTCGGCTTGGGCCAAAGCTCTTGGAGCGTGCTTGTCGAGATGCGGCACCACGGCGTGCCGACGCGTCTTCTGGATTGGACGGATCGAATAGATATCGCACTTTACTTCGCTACCAGAACCATCAAGTCGGCGCTGTCCGACGGCGGAGCCGACGTGTACCGACTATCGGCGGCAAGCGTGAACCTTGTCGAGAGGTGCCCGAACATTTGCGTCTGGGCGCTGAATCCTTATGCCATGGCGAAACGTCAGGCCGGTCGTTTTTCCATCGTCGACGTGGGTCGTGAGCCGGAGCTCGACTACTATCAATCTTTTTTTCTACGCAACGATTGGCCATTCGATTTGCCTCTTCCGATCTTTCCGCCGGCCCAGCATACCCGTGTTGAAGCCCAGAAGAGCTACTTTACGGTCCAGGGGAATCGAAAGGCACCCATGGAAGTGTTGACCGCGCATTACTCGCATGTGCTTCACAAGATTGAGTTCTCAAAGGAGGAGGCGCTGTGCGCGATTTATTATGTCGAGGTGATGCACGGAATAAATGACTTTGAGATTTTTCGCGACAAGGATTCGCTGGGTAGGCAGTTGTATCGAAAATTCCTCGACGCTCAGAGTTGGAAGAAGTAGCGTGATGAGCTCCGTGATAGCGGAACTGCACAATGTCGACCGCGCCCGCCGAGACCGGCGGGTGACTCAAGCAAGTGGTATTCAAGAAAGCACCGAAGCAAAGGCTTTGCGAATCTTTCTTCCATACTCTCTTAAGCGGCGCGCGGACGTCCGCGGCGCGCAACGTCGATGGGTGCAAGTTACTGAGTCATAGAGACAAATTTCTTCTTAGGAATATATTGACATCGGCTTCGCGCTAGCGTACCGGCGCAAACACCCCGCTCGTTTTCAGGGACGTCGGCCGGTGATGCCGGCTGACGGAGCGGGGCGGCTCCTGCGGGCGGCGGCTCATCACCACCGCTCCCGGGCGGCTCCGGCAAACACGCCCGGCCGGCACTATGACCGGTCCGCGATTAGTCGCTGCACTTGGTGACGGCCGGGAGCGGGTAACGCCCGTTCCTACCTAGTCCCGTCACAGGAAGCGCGTGGCTGGAGTTGAGCTGTGGCGTTCGTTCGCTGCAGCAAGCGCCGTGGTGGAACGCCGACAGGCGAGCGCGCTGCGATCAGCGCGCGCCGCGCCGAAGCGCGGATCGTGGACTACGCGTCTGCCGGCGTTCCGCCTTCCTTTTTTCTTTTTTCTTTTCTGTTTCTTTCTTGGCTTCGCGGGCTTGGATCGGGATCAAAGGCCGGACTCCACCGCCGGCTTCGCTTAACGATCGCTCGAAAGCAGACGTTTCGTGCCGTCTCGGGGCCGCTTGCCGCACACCTCGGATGCCGACCGCATCGCGAGAACGATGGTGCTTGGTCTTTCTGCCGGCGCTTTCGCGCGTGGCGGCGGACGTCGGTGTCGCCCGAACGGATTCGCCTCTCTCTGCGGGGAAAGCTAGCGTGATGGGAAGGAAGCACGATGTCGCCGGCATCATCGAGCAGAATGCGGCGAGCGGCCGCGCCACGCAGATTTTGCCCGCCGGCTGGCTGCGGCTCGGCATTGTCACCGGGTCTGCGCCATGAAAAGCGCGCTCGCCTGCGCACAGCGCGCAACGCCAATACGCACGGTGCGTGCCCGACAGCAAAGGTCACGATGACTGCGCGACAGAGTTCTCGACGTTGCATTCCGCCCAGGACGATTTTGCATCCGCGGTGTCGGAGTATCAGGATAAATGCTCTGATTGATGCGCGGGCGCGGTATTTTGGGAGCATGTGGACCGCGGTCTGTAAAGTGCGCCAGGGATGGCCTATGATCCGCTCAGAAATAGTCTGAAGGGAAACTCCATGCTTAAAAAATCCATCATCATCGCTGCCACGGCCCTCGCCATCATCGGCGCTGGCGGCGCATTCCTTCATGCTCAGACCGCAGTCCCGCCCGCCTATTTGATTGCTCATGTGCAGGTGACCGATCCGGACGGATGGAAGCAGTATGTGACGGCGCTGCCCGCTACGCTGGCGCCCTATCACGTCAAGACGCTGGCGCGCGCGCCGGGCGTGGCCCTGGATGCTTCGACACCGCCAGCCGGGAGCACCGTGATCCTGGCGTTCAACAGCATGGACGATCTCAAAGCCTGGTGGAATTCGCCGGCCTATCAGGCGATCATTCCGTTGCGCGAGAAGTCCGCAAAGTCCATCGTCTACGCTCTCCCGGGAATGCCGCCGTCCTGATCGGCCGCTGAAAGGATCGTCACTTGCGAAGACTCGTCATTGCCATCGCGCTGGCGCTTGTAGCCGCCAGCGCGCCCGTTCACGCGCAGGAGACTTTTCCCTCGCGTCCCATCACGTTGATCGTGCCGTTCCCGCCGGGCGGCTCGACCGACGTCGCCGGGCGCATCATCGCCGACAAGATGGGAGCGTTCCTCGGCCAGCCGGTGATCGTCGAGAATGTCGGCGGCGCCGGCGGCTCGATCGGCGTCGGGCGGCTCTCGCGCGCCAACCCTGATGGCTACACCATCGATATCGGCCAGTGGGACACCCATGTCGGCAGCATCATCTACAATCTCAACTACGATCTGCAGACCGACTTTGATCCGATCGGGCTGGTATCGAACAATCCGCAGCTTCTGGTCGCCACCAAGGCGCTGCCGGCGGACGACCTCAAGGCGCTGGTTGCCTGGATGAAGGCGCACCCCGGCGACGCCAAATTCGTCAATCAGAACGCGGCGGCGCAGGTGAGCGGACTTTTGCTGCAAAAGCTCACAGACACCAAGGTGCTGTTCATCCCTTATCGCGGCGCCGGCCCGGCCATGACCGATCTGCTCTCCGGGCAGGTCGACCTTCTGGTCGCGCAAGGCGCCGTCACGCTGCCGCAGATCCGCTCCGGCGCCATCAAGGCGATCGTGAACATGTCGCCGCAACGCTCCGGCGCGATCCCGGACATCCCGACCTCCGACGAAGCCGGCGTGCCCGGCCTCTACATGTCGGGATGGTTCGGCCTGTTCGCGCCCAAGGGGACGCCGCGGGCGGTCATCGCAAAACTCAACGATGCGATGGTGGAGGCGCTCGCCGATCCGAAAGTGCGCATGCGGTTCGCCGAGCTCGGGCTCGATATCGCGCCTCGCGTGCAGCAGACCCCGTCCGGGCTGGCCGCGTTCAACAAGGCCGAGATCGAGAAGTGGTGGCCGATCATCAAGGCCGCCGGCATCAGGGGCGAGTGAGGGAGCAACAACGATGCCAAAGGCCTATTTCATGGTGCGCTCGGTGGTCGACGAGCCGCTGCGGCAAAAATTCGATCATTGGTATTCGACCCACCACCTGCCGATGGCGCTGACCGAATTCGAGGCGGAGAAATGCTGGCGCTTCTGGAGCGCGGCGGATGCCGCCGTGCATTACGCCGTCTATCGGTTTCCCGACACGGCGCGGCTCGATGCGGCGCTCAAATCCGACGGCTTCAAGGGACTGGTCGCCGACTTCGATCAGGCCTGGCCGAGCGGCGTCACCCGCAGCCGCGACATGGTCACTCTGGCGGAGGAACGGGAAGGGTAGGGCAAAAGCACGCAACCGGGCGCTGCCGACCCCCTGGCGGCCGTTGGCCGCAACCCCCTATACTTTGCCTCATCGTGCGCAACCAAAGGGGGGAATCCATGACCGCACCGAACACGCGCAACTGGTCGGCGAACGAGCTGTCCGACTTCGCCGGTCGTCACTATCACATCGAGGTCAACGGCGAGGTCCAAACTCCGGCAACGAATTTTTCGCCGAAGCTCACCGAGCGCGTTCCGCAGGGCATCAATCCGCGCATCCTGCTGCTCGATCTCACCATTGTGAAGACCGCCGAGTTCGGCGGCCAGATCGTCGAGTACCACAAGGTCGCCTTCGAGCATCCGACCTCGGGCCACCAATATGACGAGGTCGACATCCTGTTCGATGGCGAAATCATCGAGCGGATCAAGGTCGGCCATCCGAAGACCTTTGCGGCCGCGGCGCCAAAGAAGCCGGCGGCGCGCAAGGCTGCCAAGACGAGCGGCAAGAAAAAGCCCGCAAAGAAAAAGGCGGCCAAGAAGGCACCGGCGAAGAAAAAGGGCGCCAAGAAAGCCACCAAAAAAAGCACGAAGAAAAAATCGGCGAAGAAGACGAAGGCGCGCGCGAAGAAGTAGAGATGCGACGCAACGACCTCGGCCCGGATGACGCGGTCGCGTCGTCCGGGCGGAAAGTCAGCGCCAGCCGCCGCCGCCGTTCACATAGACCGTGTCCGCGGTCATGAACGTGCAGGCGTCCGAGCACATGAACAGCACCAGCTCGCCGATCTCCTCCGGCTCGCCGAAACGCTTCATCGGCACGTCTTCGAGGAAACGCTGCACCAGCTCGGGCGAAGACTGCGCCGCGTCCTGGAACGGTGTCTTGATCGGTCCCGGCGAGATCGACAAGGCGCGGATGCCTTGGGCGGCGAATTCGCGCGCCACGCCCATGGTCATCGACACCACCGCGCCCTTGGCCGCGGCGTAATGCACCGAGGAGCCCGGACCGCCGCGGCGGTGCGCCATGCTCGCCATGTTGACGATGACGCCCTCTTTGTTCTTGAGCATGTGCGGCAGCACCGCCTGCATGCCGTAGAGCGTGCCGTTGACATTGAGCTCGAAGGTCTTTTGCAAGAGCGCGTCGTCGATCTCCAAAAACTTGGCGCGGCGGATCGCAGCGCCCGCCGAGTTGAACAGGAAATGCACGCGGCCGAAGGCCGAGATGGCGCGGGTCACCATGGCCTCGACCTGGGCGCGTGAGGTGACGTCGACTTTTAGCGCCAGCGCCTGGCTGCCGGCGCCGTTGACTTGTTCGGCGGTCGCGCGCGCGCCTTCTTCATTGATATCGGCGCACACCACATTGGCGTGCTCGCGGGCGAAAATGAGCGCCGTGGCGCGGCCGATGCCGCTCCCGGCGCCGGTGATGACGATGGTCTTGCCGGCGAAATAGTCGGGGGTCTTCGGCATGGTCGCGCTCGCTCGGTTTGTCGCCGAGCCGAGTGTGCCTTGTCGGCGGGCCGACTACAATTGGGGCTCAGGCCGCCAGCAGACGCGCCGAGCACAATTGCAGCAAGACCGTTACGTGCCGGCGCCGTTGTCGACATTGCCGGCCACATCGCCTATGGCGGGGGATAGCGCAGCAAAACCGTCAAGCACACGATGCCACGATCGTTTGAAGACTTTGCCGTCTTTTCCGCGCCCGCCGTCTTTGTCGTCTTGTGGGCGTCCGGATTCATCGGCGCCAAATTCGGCTTGGCTTATGCGGAGCCGATGACATTCTTGTCGCTGCGCATGATCGCGGTCGTGCTGCTGCTCTTAATCGTCATCGTGCTCACCCGGCCGAAGTGGCCGGACCGCACCGGCATATTGCACAGCGTCGTAACCGGCACCCTGGTGCACGGCTTTTATCTCGGCGGCGTATTCGCTTCGATCGAGAACGGGCTGTCCGCCGGCCTGATCGCGCTCGTCGTCAGCCTGCAGCCGGTGCTGACGTCGACGCTGGCCAATCGCTGGCTCGGCGAACGGGTGCTGCCGCGGCAATGGCTCGGCCTGTTGCTCGGCGTTGCCGGCGTTTATCTGATCGTGCACGAGAAGATGGCGACCGGCGAGACGACGCCGTTGGCTTGGCTGTTCGCCGTCGTGGCGCTCTTCGGCATCACTGTCGGCACGCTCTACCAGAAGCGGTTCGGCGGCGGTATCGACTGGCGCCCGGCTTTAAGCGTGCAATATGCGGCCGCCGGAGTCCTGTTCATGACGGCGGCGCTCGTCTTCGAGACGCGCGTGGTGCACTGGACGCCGCAGTTCCTGTTCGCGCTCGGCTGGCTTGTTGTCGTGCTGTCGTTCGGCGCGATATGGTTGCTTTATTTCCTGATCCGCCGTGCCGCGGCAACCCGGGTGGTCAGTTTGTTCTACCTGACCCCGCCGGTGACGGCGCTGATGGCGTGGCTCCTGTTCGACGAGCGCCTGGCGCCGTTGGCGCTCTTTGGCATGGCGATCTGTGTCGTCGGGGTGTTCCTGGTCAATTGGCGCCTCGGTGGTGCGAAGGCTTAAGCCCCGCTAACGTGCCGCCGAAAGCGCGGTCCTTCAGAGGAGACAGTGTCATGAGCGCACCCGGCCCGATCGAATATCGCGACGCCATACCGGATGTCCGCGCCGTGTTCGACGACATCAAGCGCACCCGGCGCGTCGAGGACGTGAACAATTTCTGGAAATATCTGGCGCACGATCCCGTGTCGCTTAAGCGCACCTGGGAGAGCGTCAAGGAGATCATGACGCCGGGCGCGCTCGATGCGGTGACCAAGGAGATGATCTACCTCGCGGTGAGCGTGACCAACGGTTGCGGCTATTGCATCGCCAGCCACGGCGCCGCGGCCCGCAAGGCCGGCATGACCGAAGCGATGTTCGGCGAGCTGATGGCCGTGGTCGGCATGGCGAACGAGACCAACCGGCTCGCCAACGGCTACCGGGTGCCGATCGATCCGGCGTTCGAGAAGTAGCCGGCCGCCAAACCCGACAAAGCGCAAATTTCAAGAAAATGCGAGGTGAATGCCGGCTGGCCTCTTAGCGGCGCTGCAAGCGCCGACTGTTACCTGTGTCGCTCGCGGGTAGCCGGGGATGTCGCAAAACCTTGACGCGCGACCGCAACACAAAAGGCCGTGCGCATGAATGCGTTGAAGCCCAAAAGCCGCCGTCCGTGGAAGAGCGCCGCCGGTCGCGGCGCCGCGAGATCAACCGCGTGGCGAAGATCCAGTTCGGCAGCGGCACCTTGCCGCGCGATTGCCTGATCACCGATATTTCCGACGGCGGCGTGCGGCTGCATGTCGAGGGTTTCGATGTGCCCGACGATTTTGTCCTGCTGCTGTCCGGCGACGATATCGGCGTCAAGGAGCGCATCTACCGGGTGGTCTGGCGTCTCGGCTACGAAATCGGCGCCAAATGCGTCGGCCACGTCCGGCGCGCCGGCATTGCGGCCGCGGGCTGAAGCCCGGGCTTTTATATGCCGTTGGCATCTTTGCCGCGCGTGCAGTAAAGCTGAGGGGCTGAAACAGAGCCCACGCTTGACTTTGCATGCCGCACCCGCCCACCCGCGACATTGTCGTCGTTCATAGCTCCGACCTGCACGTCGATCACGATTACACCGCGCGGCTGCACGGCGGCGACGGCACGCTCGGGCTTGGCGTCGTGCTTGGCGCCGCGCGCGATCTTTCAGCCGACGTGGTGCTGCTCGCCGGCGATACCTTCGACAGCCATCGCGTGCCGCAAAACCTGATCGAGCAAGCGGCGGCGGTGATCGAGGCTGCGGCGCTGCCGGTCGTCATCTTGCCCGGCAATCACGATCCGGCCATCGCCACCGCGATCTATCGCGACAGTCCGCTCAACGCGGTGAAAAACCTGCATGTCATCGGCGTCACCCACGACGACACCGTGGCTTTTCCGGATCTCAAGCTCGAAGTCTGGGGCCGGCCGCACCGCGACTATGACGATATGATTCCGTTCGAGACGGTGCGTGCGCGCCGCAGCCGCTGGCTGATCGCCATGGCGCACGGCCACTACGAGCCAAAACCCGATCGTAGCATCGGCCCGCGGCCGTCCTGGCTGATCGGCGACGACGAAATCGCCGCGACCGGCGCCGATTACGTGGCGCTCGGCCATTGGAATCGCGCCGTGCGCGTCGGCAACGGTGTGGTGCCGGCCTATTATTCCGGCTCGCCGGAATATGCCGGCACGATCAATGTCGTGCGCTTGAGCGACGCCGGCGGGGTGACGGTGACCCGCGCGCCGCTCGACATCGCGCGCGAGGTTGCAGACTGACGCGAAACGGCCCCGGCGCGAGCCGGGGCCGCCGAGTTGGCAGCATTGGCGAAGCGATTTTTTTGTTTTTATCGGGCAGCCGGCGAGTTCGGCGTCGGCGTGGCCGGGGTATTGGCCGGCGGCGCCGGAGTGAGCGGCGGCGCCATGCGTGTCGCCGCAGGCGGCGTTATGTCATTGGATGCCGTGTTGGTGCCCGACTGGCCAGGCTCGTGGCCGATGCCGAAGGCGACCGCTAACACCACGACAATGAACACGGCCGCGGCAATCCATCCCCACGTCGCATTCATGGCGCGCGCATCGGGATCATAGGCCGGATCGCGCCGCAGCGGGTCGTTGCGGTAGTCAAATTCCGAGTTCCGATAGTCCGACATGAAAGGCCTCCGTCTTTCGATCGTCTGGTGAACGATAACGGAGGGCTAATGGGTGCAGTTCCTGGACGATATGCGGGGCATGGCACCTAGGCGGGCGGGGCATAGCGGGAACCGATCCAAGTTCCGTCCGCCGCGACAGGCATAAGATTTTTGCTGCGGCCGATCGGTGTGGATGACAAAGTGCCGATCGTGGCGGTTGCGCGACAAGCAGCCGGGAGGAAAGCGGAGAAACCGTCGTGGCCGACAGAGCTATTGCATCGCAGCGCGTTCTTGCCGTCGGCACCGTGCTGCTCGCGGGTCTGGCGTGGAGCTTGACCTTGATCGCGACGGTGAACGGGCAAGCGCCGCCCGGCACTTCTTCACAAGGTACTTCCTCACAAGGGACTTCTTCACAAGGAACTTCTTCACAAGGAACTTGGACCATGAAAGCGCCGTTGCCGGCGCCGCGCGCCGAAGTCGCGGCGGCCGCGTTCGACGGCAAGCTGCATGCGCTCGGCGGATCGGTGAGCGGAACGGCCGGTCCGTATCATGACGAATATGACCCGGCGACTGATTCGTGGCGCGCCCGCGCGCCGCTGCCCGAGGGACGCGATCATCTCGGCGTCGCGGTCGCTGCCGGCAAAATCTATGCCTTCGGCGGCTTCGTCGGCTCGGTGCACAAGGGCGCCGGCACCGGCGCTTTCGAATACGATCCGAAAGCCGACACCTGGCGCGTGCTGCCGCCGATGAAAGGGCCGCGCGGCTCGGTGGGCGCCGCCACCGTTGACGGCAAGATTCACGTCATCGGCGGCCGCGGCCTCGACGGCGTCGTGGTGGCGACCCACGAGGTTTTCGACCCGCAATCGGACCAATGGAGCGAAGCGGCGCCGCTGCCGACGCCACGCGATCATCTGGTCGTCATCGCGGTGGATGGAAAAATTCATGCCATCGGCGGCCGCTTCAAGGGACCGGTCGACCGTACCGGCCTGCACGAAGTGTACGATCCGGCGACCGACAAATGGACGTCGGCGGCCCCGCTGCCGACGCCGCGCAGCGGCCTTGCCGGCGCCTATTATCACGGCATGATCCTGGTGCTCGGCGGCGAGCTGCCGCCCGACCACACGTTTCCGGAGAACGAGGGCTACGATCCGAAAACCGATCGCTGGACGGCGCTGGCGCCGATGCCGCACGGCCGGCACGGTTTCGGCGGCGGCACGATCGGCGACAACGCCTATTTCGTCGGCGGCTCGCTCGAGCCGGGCGGCGGCGGCATCACCGATCAGCTGATCATGTTTCACTTGCCGTAACGCGAGCCGGTGATCTCGGATCAAGGACATGCTTTTTTCCGGAGCATGCACTAATGTGCGGCTGCCGCGCTCGTAGCTCAGCTGGATAGAGCATCAGACTTCGAATCTGAGGGTCGGGGGTTCGAATCCCTCCGAGCGCGCCAATAAAATCTCGCTATGGTACTCGATCTGAATCGTCTAACTGCAGTCAAACTCCCAGTGACAGTTGCCCTCTGGGTCACAGATGCAACGAGCATTTTCCGATTTACAGCCGACTGGCGCCAAAGGTTTCAATCCACATTGAACGGATTGCGCATAGACCGGCGAGGCAAAGGTAACGCCAGAGGCTATGGCAAGCGCAATCATTAGTTTTCCAGACACAGAATGCACCTCCCGTGTGCGGTTTCCTGGATTGTTCTCTAACGAAAGAAGCCCGGGCTGTGTTTCACCAGGGCGGCGAAATTGGTTACCGGAAAATTAGGACAATTGTTCAAACAAATTAGGACAGGGTCGAAAATGATTGTATTGGTGAGCGTGCCAGATGTCGAAGCGGGTGAACAGCCCGCGCGCCGACGATGATGCGTTGACGCTTGCCGAGAAATCAAATTGGCTGTCGCTTGATGAGTAAGAAATCCAAAAAAACGCCTGTCTACAGCGGCGGTCATCAAGCGTGGGGACGGATATTTTGGGGTTTTGTCGCTCTCGTCCTGTTGAGTATTGTTGTGACTATCCTCCGGGCTCATTTCGGATAAGCGGGACCAATTCAATCGGGGTCCGGCTTTCTCGAGCTTTCGGCTTGTTCAGCCAGTCGCCGCCACGTCTCGGCCATCTGCAGGAGCAGGTCTTTCTCTGGAGAGGTTGGCGCGAGCTGCGCGAGTCGAAAACACTCGCTGGCGTAGTGCCGGTAGCGCTTGGATTGGTCGCCGGTGACCACTGAGAACCCGTCCCCAAAACCTAGGTCCAGAACCACGAAGCGGTCGATAGGTTCCATACGAACTCAAGTTTTGATCCGGAACTTCGGCAGTGAGTCGCCAGTTCCGATTTGGAACACGCGGACCCGTCAGCCATGGAGACGTGTCATGGAGAGCGCCGAAAAGTATCGCCAGTTTGCGGACGACTGCCGCCGCCTCGCTGAAAAAGCCGCGCCGAAAGACAGGACCGTTCTGCTGGAGATAGCCGACGCGTGGGATCAATGCGCCAAAGAAGCCGGACGCAAAGCGGAGAAGATGACTGACGGAAAGGACAGCGACAGTTTCGGCGTGGCTGGCTAACGAAATGCTCCGGGCCATCCGCCCTTGATTGCCAAACCGCCAGCGGCGTCCTAGACCCGTGACGCGGGCAAAAGGACTTCGCGGCAAGCCAATAAGCGCGGTCAGGGGATGGACGAGCTCACCGGCAAGACTCAGGCGGATGCGCGCGGCGCTTCGCTCGCCGCGCCGGCCACGCTCGCCGATCTCAAGCGCATGGTGGGCCGCACCGATGACGTGCCGCGCGGCATCGTGTTGATGATCGTTGCCACCATTCTTTTCGCGGGCGCGTCCGCCGCCAGCAAATGGCTGGTCGGCATCTATCCGGTCGGCGAGGTGCTGTTCCTGCGTTCGCTGTCGTCGCTGATCGCCGGTGCGGCCGTGATACTGCCGGTGTCCGGTCTGTCGGTGTTTGCGACGCAACGGCCGCGCGATCACGTCCTGCGCGGCATGTCGCAGTCGATCTCGCAGCTGTCGCTGTTGCTCGCCTTCAGCCTGATGCCGCTCGCCGGCGCCGTCGCCATCAATTTCTCCTCGCCGCTGTTTGCCGCCCTGGTGTCGATCGTGTGGCTGCGGGAGCGGGCCAGGGCGGCGCGGTGGGCGGCGTTGCTGATCGGCTTTATCGGCGTGCTGATCGTGACCAACCCGGGCGCCAATTCGCTCACGCTGGGCGCGCTGTTCGCGCTGGTCAACGCCATCATGTACGGCAGCGTCACGGTCGCGGTGCGCGGCATGACGCGGACGGAATCGGCCAATACGCTGGTGATCTGGCAGCTGACCGTGCTGGCGTTCTTTCACAGTTTTTTGCTGTTTTTCGGCTGGCGCTCGCCGACGCCGCTCGACGCCGTGCTGCTGTTCGGCACCGGGTTCACCAATGCGATCGGGCAATGGTTCTGGACCCGCTCGCTGCATCTGGCGCCCGCGGCGGCGGTGACGCCGTTCTACTATCTGATGCTGGTGTGGTCGCTCATCATCGGATTTCTGGTCTGGGGCGACGTTCCGACGTTAAGCCTTCTGATCGGCTCGGCGATCGTGGTGACGACCGGGCTGTTCCTGTTCCTGCGCGAAGCACGGCTGCAGCGGCGGCCAAGTCATCGCTAATCGAGCCCTCACTGAATCAATTTCGCGATTCGGTCGATGACCGGCTTCGGCGTGGCATAGGTCTTCTTGACCAGTGCTTCGAGTTGCTCGCCGTCCGACGGATCGAGCGCGAGATGATAGTGGTTGGTCTCGGTGATGAAATCGGGATCCTTCATGGTCGCGGCGAAGGCGTCCTGCACCATCTTCATCCGGTCCGCCGGCAGGCCGGGCGGCGCGATGTACGGACGGCCGATGCCTTGCCCGGCGTAGAGGAATTCGATCGCTTGCTTGTCTTCAGGCCGCTGCGCGAGGTCGACCACGAACGGCACGTTTTTCAGCTCCGGATTCGGCTTGATGCCGCCCTGGAACAGGATCGAGATCGTCCCGTTCGGAATCCAGTCCGGCCGTCGGTTCTTGACACTGTCGAGGCTTTCGCAGATGCCCTGCACCTCGCCACGCTCCATGGCCAAAAACACGTCGGCCGACGACGGATAGCCGCCGACGATCTTGAACTTGGTGCCGAGGATGGCGTTGAGCGCCAGCGGATAGGAATGCGTACCGGTACCCGGCCCGTTGTCGCCGACCACCAGCTGCTTTTTGGTCAAATCGTCGAAGGTCTTCACGTCGGCGGTGTGATAGGCGATGCAGATATTGGTCTCGATCGCCGGCGTGCCGAGCCAGGAGAATTTGGTGGCGTCGAACTGTGCGCCGGGCGCGCCGGTCAGTGGCCCGAGCACGGCGTCGCGCGCGATCGCCGCCATCGCAGTGCCGTCCGTCGGCGCCACGTTGTAGATGAAGTTGGCGGCGCGATAGCTGCCGGCGCCTTGGAAATTCTCCGGCGTCACGGTCGGATGGCCGGGCAAGTGCGCACCGATATGGCGGGCGATCACGCGCGCCCATAGGTCGTAACCGCCGCCGGGGCCGAAGCCGATATACATAGTCACCGTCTTGCCCGCGAGCGTTTCCGGCATCTGCGCGGTGGCCGAGAGGGCGAGGAAGGCGGCGAGCAGGGCGACTGGCGCAATGGCCCAATAGTTTTGGGCGCGACAATTTCGCATGACATGGCCGCGCATAGTAATCCTCCCTGGACGGGGCGCTTCTGCTAGGAACATGGCGACGCCGCTGGCTCGGTAATCTAACGGCGATCGTGGAGACTTAAAGCCGTGGCAGCGCCGCACCGTTCCGGATGGCATCTCGCTCTGGTTGTCCTTGCCATGGTCGCGGGGGCGCCGCTCGCCGCGGCCGAGCCATATCCCTCCCGCGCAATCCGCGTGGTCGTGCCGTTCGCGCCGGGCGGCGCGCCCGACATCGTCGCGCGCATCATTGCCGGTGCGCTCGAAAAGCCGCTCGGCCAATCCTTGATCGCCGAGAACCGCACCGGCGCCAACGGCATCGTCGGCATGCAGGCGGTCGCGGCCGCCGATCCCGACGGCTACACGTTATTGAACGTGCCGCCGGCTTTCGTCGTCAATCCGAGCGTCTACAAAACGCTGCCGTTCGATATTTTCCACGACTTTGCCCCGGTTGCGAATATCGGCATCAGCGACGGTTATCTGGTGATGGTGCGCCCGGACCTGCCGGTGCACTCCATCGCCGAGCTCATCGACTACGCTAAAACCCATCGCTTGCTCTACGGCTCCGCCGGCGTCGGCAATACGCTGCATCTGGCGGCTGCTTTGTTTTGCGCCAAGGCCGGCATCGAGATGGAGCACATCCCGTTTCGCGGCGCCGCGCCCATCATGACCGCGCTGCTTGCCGGCACGGTCGATCTGGCATTCGCCTCACCGACCGCGTCGAATTTTGTTACCAGCGGCCAGCTGCGCGCGATCGGATTCACGGGGAAGAAGCCGCTGCCTGACTTGCCGAACGTGCCGCCGATCCGGGACACCTTGCCGAGTTTTGACATCGAAGGTTCCTGGGAGGGCTGGCTCGCTCCGGCAAAGACGCCGCCGGATATTGTTGCAAAGATCAACGCGGCGATCCGCGCCGTGCTCAAGGAGCCCGCCGTCGGCGACGCCATCGTGCGGGCCGGCTACGAGCCGACCGACATGTCGCCCGCCGAGTTTGCGGCTTTCCTGCACGCCGAGGCCGATCGTTACGCGCAAGCCGTCAAAGCGGCAAAAATCGAGCCGCAATAATCCGTATAAGCGCCGTTACGGCGGTGACGCCCGCGACGGCACGTGATAATTGTTTGTTCGGTTTGCTTGATGGCATTGCGCAGATGGCATTCGACGCTTTCATCAGCTACTCGACTCTGGACAAGCCGACCGCGGACGCCGCCTGCGCGATGCTCGAATCGCTCGGTATTCGCTGCTGGATCGCGCCCCGCGACGTCATGCCGGGGTCCGAATACGGCGCCTCGATCGTCGATGCCATCCACCAATCGCGCGTCATGGTCCTGGTCTTTTCGTCCCATGCCAACCAGTCGCCGCAAGTGGGGCGCGAGGTCGAGCGTGCGGTCAACAAGGGCATTCCGATCGTGCCGCTGCGGATCGAAAACATCACGCCGACCCAGTCGCTGGAATATTTCATCGGCACCGTGCATTGGCTCGATGCGCTCACGCCTCCGGTCGAGAGCCACCTGCACCGGCTGGGCGAAGCGGTGCAGGCGCTGCTGCGGATCGAATCGCCGGCTGCGGGCGCAGCCGCTGCACGGCCCGCGCCAGCCTTCCCGATCGCCACGGCCGCGATCCCGGCCGCAACACCCTGGTGGCGGCGCAACCTGATAGCGACCGGCATCGCGGCCGCATGCTGTATTGTCGTCGCAATCGGCGGCACTTGGTATCTGAAATCCACCGGCACGGCGAATGCGGCGCAATGCGAGCAGCTATGGGTCGCCAGGAATTCGTATTACAAGTCGCACGGCTATTGCTTTCAAACCAAGCGCGCCATCGACCGGTTCGGCAATACCGGCTGCACCTACAACGACCAGGACTATGTCTATCAGCAGGTTTTTTCCAACGACGAGCGCACGCAGGTCCAAAACATCCGCAACGACGAGCGGGCGCACGGTTGCCCGTGACCTCGCCAAGTTACACGTCGCCAAGTCACACGTCGCCAAGTCACATGTCGCCAAGTCGCATGTCGCCACGCGCGCGGCCTGACCGGCCTGTGCAATTTGACGCAACCGCTGCTTTGCTCTTCCGCGCGACCGGACAAGTCCTGTAGCCTCGCTGGCGCCGGGCGGGCTGCCAAGCTCGCATGGGGACGAGTGACCGGTCTCATCGCATTCATTCGCAAAGGAGATATCATGGAATTTCCGCGCCGCCGCTTTTTGCAATTGACCGGTGCTGCCGCGTTTGCGCCTTTGGCGCGTGCGGCACGCGCGGATACCTATCCGTCCCGTGTCGTAAAACTCGTCGTCGGTTTTCCGCCCGGCGGCGGCGCGGATTTGGCGGCCCGCATCGTCGTCAATGGCTTGTCGGATATTTGGGGCCAGCAGGTCATTGTCGAGAACCGGCCCGGTGCCGGAGCGAGGCTGGCGCTTGACGCCGTCGCCCATGCGCCGCCCGACGGCTACACTCTGCTGCTCGCACCGGGATCGCCCCAGGTGCAAGCCTTCCTGTTCTCGACGCTGACATTCAACCCGGCGACCGACTTCGCGCCGGTGTCGTTGATCGGGACCTACCCCGACATCATCGCCGTTGGCAATAATTCGAATTTCAAAACGCTGCAGGATTTCATCGCCTACGCCAAGGCCAATCCCGGCAAGGTCAGTTGGGCGTCGCCGGGCGTCGGCACGGTGCCGCATCTCGCCGGCGAACTGTTCAAGCACATGACGCACCTCGAGATGACCCACGTGCCTTATCGCGGCATGACCGATGGCTTGATGACCGACCTCATGACCGGCCGGCTCGACGTCATGTTCAACACCACCGGCTCGCTGTTGCAGCCGGTGCGCTCGAAACAGCTGCGCGGCCTTGCGGTGACGACCGCGCAACGTTTCCCCGACGAGCTGGAGCTGCCGACGGTCGCGGAGTCGGGCGTGCCCGGCTACGATGTATCGTCGTGGTACGGGCTCTATCTGCCGGCAAAAACACCGCCCGACATCATCAAGAAAATAAACGCCGACATGAACACAATGCTGAGCCAACCGGCGGTCAAGGAAAAATTTGCACCGCTCGGCGTGCTAGCTCAAGGCTCGACGCCGCAAGAGCTTGCCGCCAAGAATGCCGCCGATGCCATGCTGTGGGAGCCGATCATCAAGGAAGCCAATATCAAGGTGGAGTAGGGGCATGGCGCTGCCGCGTCGCAAATTTCTGCGTCTGGCCGCCGGCGCCGTGGCCATGCCGGCGCTTGCGCGCGCCGACACCTATCCGTCGCGGCCGGTGCACCTGATCATCGGCTATCTGCCCGGCGGCTCCGCCGACATGACGGCGCGGCTGTTCGGCCAATGGCTGTCAGACCGGCTCGGCCAGCAAGTCGTGGTCGAGAGCCGCGCCGGCGCCAGCACCAATATCGCCGCCGAAGCGGCGGTGCGCGCCGCGCCGGACGGCTACACGCTGCTGCTCGTGTCGCCGGCCAACGCGACCAATGCCGCCCTCTACGACAAGCTCAACTTCGATTTTCTCCGCGACATCGATCCGGTGGCGGGCCTGATCCGTTTCCCCGACGTCGTCGACGTCAATCTGGCGCTGCCGGTGCGGACCATCCCCGAATTGATCGCCTACGCCAAGGCCAATCCGGGCGCGCTCAACTTCGGCTCGTCAGGCGTCGGCTCGACGCTCCACGTCGCCGGCGAATTGTTCAAGATGATGGCCGGCGTGAACATCGTGCACGTGCCCTATCGCGGGGGCGCGCCGGCGATGATCGACCTGATCGGCGGCCGCGTGCAACTGATGTTCGACAATGTGCCGACCTCGGTCGAATTCATCCGATCGAACAAAATCAGGCCGCTGGCGGTGACTTCGGCGGCGCGTATCGAGCTGTTCCCGGATTTGCCAACGGTCGCCGATGATGTGCCCGGCTACGAGGCCAGCGCCTGGTACGGCATCGGCGCGCCGAAGGGCACGCCCGCCGAGATCGTCGAGCGGCTCAATCGCGAGGTCAACGCGATTCTTGCCGACCCCGCGACCAAAGCGCGGCTCGCCGAGCTCGGCGCCTCATTGCTGCCTGGCTCGCCCGCCGACTTCGGCAAGCTCGTCGCCGACGAGACCGAAAAGTGGGGCAAGGTGATCCGCTTCGCCGGCATCAAAGCCGAATGATGCCGACGTGGCCCGAATGAGCGAAGCGACATCCGGGATCTTTACCTCGTGCGCTGTCCCGCATGTCGCTGCGCTCATGCGGGCTACTTAGGTGTGCGCTAGATGCCGCGATTCCAAAAATCGTAATAGCGCTCGATATTCATCGGCAGAAACGCTTTGTAGTTCGGCCAGGCCGAATATTTCGGCAGCGAAATATCCTTCACCGCGTCGTCGTAGGATTTGCCTTGAGCGACATCCTGCTTCACTGCGGCGGAGAGGTCCTGCAGATACGCAAGCTGGTCGCGGGCGTTGTCCTTGGTGCCGGTCTGCTTGCCGCCCGGGCCGGGATGGCCGGGGATGAGCGTTTCCCAGTCCATCGCGATTACCTTTTTGAGGCCATCCTCGATGTCGGGGATATAGGTGTCAGCCATTTCGCGGAATTGCACGCCCTGGATCGGGATCCAATCGACGGTGAAGATGATCTTCTCCTTGGGCAGCCGCATCACCAGCGTCGAGTCGGAATGGTTCTTGCCGAGATAGAGCAGTTCGAGCGTGGTGCCGCCGAGCGTGATGACTTTCTTGTCATCGACCACTTGGTCGGGCACGACGACGTCGGCGGGCTTGAGCGCCTGGATGCGCGCCTTGGCGTTGCGCTGCGCCACGAAGGTTGCACCCAAATCCTTGAATGGCTGGCCGCCGGCTGAGTGGTCGAAATGGCTGTGGCTGTAGATGACGTATTTGATCGGCGCCTTGGTCACGGCCTGGATGGCGTCGATATAGGGTTTCGCCGGCCGGCGCAGGCTGATCGGATCGGTGGCGATCACGCCCGCCGGCGTAACGATGAACATCGCCTGGTGGCCGACATAGCGGAAGATATAGACGTTGTCGGTGACCTTGGTGGTCGCGGTTGGCGGCGGCGCAGGCGCAGCGGCCGGCGCGGGGGCAGGGGCCTGGGCCGGAGCTTGTTGTTGCGCCTGTGCGACGAACGCACTGGCAATCAAGGCGGCAGCTACGCCGGCGTAATGAAGCCGCATCATGGTCGTTCTCCCCGCATGGTTGGATGAATGTCTCGCTGTGCCGTAGAACACCGGGCACCCGGTAAATCTTCCGTGCCACTGTACAAAATGAATCGGGCTTTGGCTCGCGCCGCAGTCGCCCGCGCCGTCAAGCAGCCTTCGGCTCGGCGTCGAGCCGTGCCACCCAGCCTTCGAGGCCCGGCTTCGCCGCGGGATAGCGTATCAGCACCGCCGGGTCGTGACCGGGTACGACGTGGCGTGGCGCGCTGGCCAATTTTTTCAACGTCTCATAGCCCTCGACGACTTCCTCGACATTGTAGACGAGCGGAAAGACCCGGCCGCCGTCGATATGGGTGTAGAGATGCGAAGCGTCGGCGGCGAGCACGATGTGGCCGAGCCGGGTCTTCACCCGCACCGACTGCAAGCCTTTGGAATGGCCGCCGATATGGTGCACGGTGACGCCCGGCACGATCTGATCCTCGCCGTCGTGGAACGCGCAACGGCCCGTAAAGACCTTGCGCACCATGGCAATGACGTCCTCGACCTCGAACGGCAGCCGCAGCGCCCGATGGCACATGCAGCGGCCGGTGGCGTAGGCCATTTCGCGGTCCTGCAAGTGATAACGCGCCTGCGGGAACAGATCGTAATTGCCGCAATGGTCGTAATGCAGGTGGCTGATGATGACGTCCTTGACGCTGTCGGGCGCGATGCCAAGCGCGGCGAGCCCCTCGCGCACCGGTTTGATCATCTCGCGCTGGCGCTTCTTGCCCATCGCCTCGTCGAAGCCGGTATCGACCACGATGGTGCCGGACGGGCCGACGATCGCCCAGACGAAGAAGTCGAGCGGCTGCAACACGTCGTGCGGGTCGCCGTCGATGTAATTCGCCGACGCCGGGCGGGAGTGGTGGCCGTAGCGGATCGCATAGACCTCGTGCACGTCGTCGCTCATGGCATCCCTCCCGTTGGTCCTCGCCGGCAGCAATCCTTTCTTGCGGCCTTCGCCAAATCAAGGCCGTTGCGGTGTTGGGCATTGCGCCGGCCGCGCGTGCCATGCCGCGGCCGAAAGCTCAAAAGAACAGCGAATTTTTTGCGGCCGGTTAACCCAACACCTTAATCCGACGTTCGCGGTCCATCGGCCACAATGGCGCGAAGGTGTTGAGGGGCCGGCTTTGATGGGCCCTAACGGATGTTTGGTAGTTTTCGCCGCCTTCTTGCGCGGCATGACAGTGCGGCAAAGGTGTCTGGACCTGCGGCAGGGGGCGTCATTCGGACGATTCCATTGCGTCGCCTTTGGTGGGCCGCGATCTTCCTGCTCGGCCTTTCGGCCAGTGCCGTCGTTTGGACGATCGGGCAACTGCGCGCCGACGCCATCAGTTCCGCCGTCTCGGAAACGGGAAACATCGCGTCGGTTCTTGCCGTCCAGCTGTCACGCTCGCTCAAGTCGATCGACACTGTGCTGCTCGAGATCAAGCAGTCGGCGGAGCGGTACGACATCGATTCTCCCGCCGACTTTCAATCCGTCATCGGCCGCGGTGAATTCGAGGAATCGCTGACGAATTACCTTGCCCGACTGCCGCAGGTTTTCAGTATTGCGATTGTCGATAGGGAAGGGCAGATCGTCGTCTCGACGGCGGGTTGGGCGGCTACACGTTTCAACGTTGCCGGCCGCGATTTCTTTCGGAAGGCGCGCGATCGGCGGGACGGGCAACTGACGGCATCGATCCCGGCCGTTAACCGGATCAACGACAGACAGACCATCGTCTTTTCCCGGCGCCTCGAAGACTCCAAAGGTAACTTTGTCGGCATCGTCCTTGCCGGCGTCAACACCAAGTATTTCGAGGATATCTATGGCGCCACCCAATCGGTCCACAGCTTGCTGTTCACGCTGCTCGATCCGGACGGAATCATACTATTCCGCCATCCGGACGGCGCTGACGCGGCGGGCAAGGCGCTTTCGAACAAAGCCATCTGGCTCGACGCCTTGTCGAAAGGCGACGGCGGCTTTCGCGTTTTCGGCCAAGCCGATGACAATGTTCGCTACGTGTCGATCCGCAAGGTGCCGGAATATCCGTTGATCGTCGACATTTCGGTCACGGAGGCTACGACTCTCGCCATCTGGCGCCAGCGCGCGACGGCGATCGGGCTGGGCAGCGCGGTTTTCCTGTTGTTCTCGATCTATCTGCTGCGAGCGATGACCAGGCAAGTTCGGCTGCTGAGCAATTCCGAGGCTTCGCTGGCGCAGAAGTCGCAGCAGCTCGACGCCGCGCTCAACAACATGTCCCAAGGCGTGGCGATGTTCGACGGCCAGCAGCGCCTGATCATCAGCAATACGCAACTCGCCAAAATATACCGCCTGACGCCCGAGCAGACCAAACCCGGCACTTCATTTCGCGCCATCCTGGATGCACGTACAGCTGTGGGCAGTGTGCCGCGGGACGTGCCGAACTTCGTCACCGATAGTCTCGACCAGGTGTCCAGAGTGGGGTTGTCCCACTCGCTCTACGAATTGCGCGACGGGCGCACCGTCGCCGTCAGCCTGCAGGCGATGGACGGTGGCGGCTGGGTTTCGATTCACCAGGACATCACGGCGCAAAGACGCACCGAAGCCGAGCTCGAGCGTCTGGCGCGCCACGATGCCCTGACCGGCCTCGCCAATCGCCCACTGTTTACGGAAAAAGTCAGCGCAGCGCTGGCGCGGATGCGGCGCCATGGCGAGGCATTCTCGGTTCTGATGCTCGACCTCGACCGCTTCAAGACCGTCAACGACTCGTTCGGCCACCCGGCCGGCGACGCGTTGTTGCGGGAAATCGCCCGGCGCTTGCTCAACACCACCCGCGAGGTCGATTGCGTGGCGAGGTTCGGCGGCGACGAGTTTGCCGTGCTGCAGGCGCCCTGCGCGGATCAGAAAGCCGGCGCGATCGCGCTGGCGGATCGCATCCTCGCCGCCGTCACCGAGCCTTATGACTTCAACGGCCGCAAGCTCATCCTCGAAACCAGCATCGGCATCGCGCTGGCGCCGCAGGATGGCGACGACGTCGATGCGCTGGTCAAGCACGCCGATCTCGCGCTCTACCAGGCGAAGACCGAGGGACGCAACCGATACTGTTTCTTCACCGCCGCCATGGAAGCGGAGGCGCGTAACCGCCGCGAGCTCGAAGATGACATGCGCAAGGCGCTGTCGCGCGGCGAGTTCGAGTTGCATTATCAAACCATCGTCAATCTCGAAAGCCGGCAGTGTTGCGGCGCCGAGGCGCTGGTGCGCTGGCGCCATCCCGAACGGGGTGTCGTGCTGCCCGATCAATTCATCCCGATTGCCGAGGACAGCGGCCTGATCGTTCCGCTTGGCGCATGGATCCTCAGGCAAGCCTGCGCGGACGCAGTCAAATGGCCGTCGCGTTTCAAGGTGGCGGTCAACCTGTCGCCGGCCCAGTTCAAGCACGGCGATCTGTTGGGCGCTCTCAAGTCGGCGCTCGCCGACACGGCTCTGCCGCCGGAGCGGCTGGAGCTTGAGATCACCGAGACGGTTCTCTTGGAGAACAATGCGGAAAATCTCGCCATTTTGCGCGCCATCAAGAATCTCGGCGTTGCCATCGTGCTCGACGATTTCGGCACCGGTTACTCGTCCATGACGTATTTGCAGATGTTTCCGTTCGATCGGATCAAGATCGATCGAAGCTTCATCCAAAACATGACGCATCATGCAGCCGATGCCGCGATCGTGTGTGCGGTCGCCGGCCTCGGGCGCAGTCTCGGCATTGCCACGGTTGGCGAAGGCGTCGAGACGGAGGAGCAGCTCATCGCCTTGCGGGCCGCCGGCTGCCAGTTGGCGCAAGGCTATCTGTTCAGCCGTCCGGTCCCGGCATCCGAGCTTGCCTTCGATGGTCCCATGGTGCTGCGGCAAGACCCGCGGGCCGCGTGAAGCGCGCTGTGCGCCGGCAAATCAACTCGGTCCCGGTACTCGGGCGGCTTGGTCTCCGACAAGAATATCCACAGCACGACCGTGGCGGCGGCCGCCACCGCGGCAATGACGATGAAGCCGCTGAGGCGGCCAAATCCCTGAAAGTAGAAGCCGGTTGCCAGCGTGCTGAGCGACGCGGCCAGCCCGCTCGCCGCGCCTACGGCGCCTTGGGCGAGGTTGAAGCGGCCGGTGCCCGCCGTCAGGTCGGCGATCACGACGATGGTCAGGACGCCGATGACGGCACCGGTAATGCCGCTGAGCACCTGGGCGACGACGAGGATTTCGTAGTTGGCGGTGAAGGCCAGGAGCGCGGCGCGAATGGGCTCGAGCGCAAATCCGAGCAGCAACAGTGGCCGGCGGCCGCGCTTTTCGGAATGATAGCCGACCCATGGAGCAAATATCGCCACCACGATCTGCGGCACGATGATCAGGCCGGCCAGCCAAATCGGCGACTGCTCCGTTGCGGTCGTTGCCAAACCTTCTCCGACCAGCGGCAGCATCGACGCGTCGGCAAGCTGGAACAGCACGAGTGCGCCGGTGAACAGCACGAGCTTGTGGTTCCTGACGAGGTCGAGCACGCGGGCGTGGCGCGCGTGGGTGCCGGTCGCGGCATTGCGCGCCTTGGCGTAGTCGATGTCGGCAGAGCGGATGTAGCCGAGCGCGATCAGGGCGGGGATACACAGGCTGGCGGCGGCGATGAAGATGGCGCCTTGGGAAAAGTAGGCGCCGGTAAATCCCATCAAAGCCGCGGTCGCCGCGTGGCCTCCGGCGGCATAGCGATAGTTGCGCCCGGTGCGCACCGACATCGCGCGCCGGCCGACGAGCCCCAGACTGATCGCGCTGATCGCCGGCGTGATGAGGCCGCCGGTCGTGCCCTGCAGCGCCGAGGCGAACAGCACCAGCAGGAAGGAGGGCGCCAGCGCCAGGATCAGCGCCGCCGCGCCGATCATGACGATGCCGAGCGCAATCAGGCCGCGCTTCCAGGTCACCGCGTCGGCGAGGGCGCCGCCGGGAATTTGGCTCAGCACGGCGGCGAGCCCGCCGACGGTCAGCACCACGCCGACGCTTGATTGCGTCCAGCCGAGATGGGCAAGGTAGAACGCCGTGAAAGTGCCGAAGCCGGTCTGGACGTCGGCGATGAAGAAATTCATCCAGTCGAGGCCGGCGCGGCTGCGCTGCGAAGCCGGCGCGTGCAGCGACGCGCGGGCGTGGCGATAGCGGGCAACGGCCGCATGCAGGACGGTTTTCTTGCGATGACGGTTTTTCGCGGCCATTGCAAAGACGCCACGGCGATGCCAGCCGTCCAGGCTAACGGCGAGACGCAAGCCGGGTTCCGCGCGACTGACGGCGCGTCAGGCCACGCGGTAGCGGGCGATCACGCCGTCATCGACGTCGATGCCCAATCCGGGCCCTTGCGGCACCTTCATGTGGCCGTCTTGCGCCGCGATGGTGTCGGCGCCGAGCGGGGTCGCTTCGAGCTCGCAATAGAACCGCTCGCACATGGCCTCCGGAAGGCGCGCGGCGATGACGTGGAGCGTCGCGATCAGGCCGGGGCCGAAATAGGGCGAATGCGGCATGACGCGTATGCCATGCTTGTGCGCAACGTCGATTGCCTTGCCCATGGCGATGATGCCGCCGATCTTGGTGACGCTCGGCTGGAAAATATCGAGCGCGCCAAGCGCGATGGCATGGCGCGCCTCGGCGGCGTGACCGATATTCTCGCCGGCCGCGATGGTGACGCCGGTGTCGCGGCGGATGCGCGCCATGGTGTCGTAATCGTCGACCGGATCGACCGGCTCTTCGAGCCAGGCAAGGTCGTAGGCTTTGAGCTTGCGCGCCATCGCAACGGCCTCATCCGGCGGCCAGGCGCAATTTGTGTCGACCATGATCGCGATATTTGGGCCGGCAGCCTCGCGGCCGGGAGCGACGGTCTCGACCGAATGCTCGTGCAGCTTGATCGAAGTATAGCCGCGCCCGATCGCCTCCGCGGTATAGCGGGCGACCAGATCGGGCTTGCCGTAGCGCAACAGGCTCGCATAGGTCGGAATGCGGTCCCGGGTAGCCTCGCCGAGCAGGCGGTGGATGGGTACGTTCTGCGCCTTGCCGGCGATGTCCCACAGCGCGATGTCGATGCCGGCGAGCGCGAAACTGACAGGGCCATGCCGTCCCATGGCGTGCAGCTTGCGCTGCAAGTCGGCCATGAATGAGGGCACGTCGGTGAATTCGCGGCCCTCGCACAGCGGCGCCACGACGCGCAAAATCGCCTCTCGCGTCAGCGCCGAAGCGGCAAAGCCGAACGCCTCGCCCCAGCCGGTAAGGCCGGCATCGGTGTCGATGCGAACGAACAAGGTCTCCATGTGCGTCCACGGCCCAAACGGCCGCATCGGCTTCGGCCCGCCGTGCTCGTAGGGCACGGCGATGAGAATGGGTTCGACGCGGGTGATCTTCACGTTTTCCTCCTGGCTTCCGGGCCTCGGGGACATTAGACAGCAAGCCAGCGCCCGCACAGCGTGATTCCGCAATGGCCCCTCTGCAACCTGCAGAACTACCCCACGTGGCCTCGTTGCTGGCGCAAGGATTGGCGCTGCATCAAGCCGGGCGATTGGCCGAGGCGGAAAAAATTTATAGCCAAATCCTTGCCATCGATCCGGATCAACTCGACGCCCGACACCTGCTCGGCTTCATATTTCATCAACGCGGCGATTCCGCGCAAGCGATCCATCACATAGATCTGGCGCTGCAGAAAAACCCCGACAACATCCTGGCGCTGAACAATCGCGGTATCGTGCTCAGTGCGCTCAAGCGCTTCGACGAGGCGCTGGCGAGCTACGACCAGGCCATCGCCGCGCGGCCGGATTTTATCGAGGCGTTGCTCAATCGCGGCAATACGCTGCAGGAGCTGCGGCGGTTCGACGAGGCGCTGGCAAGCTTCGACCGCGCCATTGCGATACGGCCCGATCACGCCGCAGCGTATTACAATCGAGCCAATCTGCTGCACGCGCTCGAGCGGTTTGACGAAGCTCTGGTGGGCTACGACCGCGCGTTGGCGCTCCGCCCGGGCTATGCGGAGGCGCTGACCAATCGCGGCGTCACGCTCCACGCGCTCGCGCGCTTTGTGGATGCGCTGGCGAGCTACGATGCCGCGGTCGTGCTGTGGCCGGCCGGTGCCGCGGCATTCGCCAATCGCGGCATGGCGCTCCACGCGCTCGAGCGGTTCGACGAGGCGCTGGCGAGCTTCGACCGCGCGTTGGCGCTGCGGCCGGATAGTGCCGAGGCGCTCGCCAGCCGCGGTGTGACGTTTCATGCGCTGCGGCGGTTCGACGAGGCGCTGGCGAGCTACGATCGCGCGCTGGCGCTGCGGCCGGATAATGCCGAAGTTTACGTCAACCGCGGCGTGACCCTTTTTCAATTGAAACGATTTGCCGAGGGGCTCGCGAGCTGCGACCGGGCGCTGGCGCTGCAGCCCGATTACCCCGAGGCGCATTCGAGCCGCGGCAACGCCTTGACCATGCTCGGGCGATTCGACGAGGCATTGACAAACTATGATCGTGCGCTGGCGTTGCGACCCGACTATGCCGAAGCGCACACCAACCGCGGCGTGACCCTGCATGCGCTCAAGCGGTTCGACGACGCGCTGCAGTGTCACGCGCGCGCGGTTGCGGCGCGGCCGCATTTCGCCGAGGCGCACTACAATGAGGGTTTGTGCCGGCTCCTGACCGGCGATTTCGAGCGCGGCTGGGCCAAGCACGAATGGTGGAGGGACATTGAGCAGTTCAAGCGCTCCAAGCGGAATTTCGTGCAGCCGCGATTGACCGGACCGCAGGAGATCCCCGGCAAGACCATTCTGCTTCATGCCGAGCAAGGTTTTGGCGACACCATTCAATTCTGCCGCTACGCACCACGGATCGCGGCGTTGGGCGGGCGCGTGATCCTCGAGGTGCAGAGGTCGCTGCACGATCTGATGCAGGCGCTTCCCGGCGCGGCGCAGATCGTATCGAAAGGCGATCCTTTGCCGGATTTCGATATGCACTGCCCAATGCTCAGCCTGCCGTTGGTGTTCGGCACGGAGCTCGCGACGATACCGCGCGAGACGCCTTATCTGCGGGCATCGGCACAAACGGCGGCGCACTGGAGCGCGCGGCTGCCGCCAAAAACGCGTCCGCGCATAGGTTTGGCCTGGTCCGGACGGCCGGAGCACAACAACGATCAAAATCGATCGATCGAGCTCGCCGCGTTTTTGTCGCCGCTTAGGGGGATCGACGCGACACTGGTCAGCCTGCAGCGCGACGTTCGCGCTGCCGATACAATCGTTTTGCAAGAATGGAGCGACGTTATTCATTTCGGCGAAGAGCTGAAGGATTTCTCCGATACGGCGGCGCTGGCCACGAACTTGGATCTGGTCATCGCGGTCGATACCAGCGTCGCCCATCTCGCCGGTGCGCTGGCCAAACCGGTCTGGGTTCTGTTGCCGTTCATTCCCGACTGGCGCTGGCTGCTCGACCGCGACGACAGCCCTTGGTATCCGACGGCGCGGCTGTTTCGGCAGGACGACAGCCGTCGGTGGGACGGCGCTTTTGGGCGCCTGCGCGCCGCTTTGGACGACTTTTTGCACCGGCAGTGACCGCTGAGCCTCCCGAAAAGCACAGTATATTCAATAGCATAAAGCAAAAACGCGTATTTGTGTTTGGGGTCACATCCGAAATGCCTGGAAGCGCGTTGATTACACATAAGAACACTTGGGAGAGCGTGATGAATCATTCAATTTACAGTGCCGACCGACGGACCCATTTGAAGATTGTCGTGGTCGGCCTTTTGTGCGCGATTTTGGTCGCGGCCATCGGTACGTTCGCTCACGTCAGCGACGTCGACCTCGGCACAACGCAACTCGTGAAGGCCGGCCAGCCCACGACCGTGACCGGACAGTTGCCCGCCATCCGCTAACATCAGTTTGTCAACGTGAGAGAGGGAGGCACGAGTCATGCCCCCACATGTCACCGAGCGTTCAAGCGCGTCGCGCTATGACGGCATCGAGATTTTGACGATCGGCCTCGGCGTTGTGCTGATCGTCGCCATAGCGTGCGTATTCGGGATTTGATCCGATCCGCCTGGACCGAGCTTCATTTCGCGTCGTCCGGCGGGATGTCGGTGAAAAGCTCGCGCCGCGGTATCTCAAGGACTCCCGCAATCAAGGTCTGGGCGGCGCCGGGAATAGCGTCTTTGCCGGACATCCAACCTTCGAATTGAGTGTCGTCGGCGCTCAACAATTGTTTGACCTTATCCGGATTGCGGTTTGCCTTCGTAAATGCGTCGTGCAGATCGGAGCGCGCCCATCGCTGCGGGTCGGCTGCGGTCTCCGCGGCGAAGAATTTAGCGCCTTGTGCCTGCACCATCATGATGGCGTTCTCGGACATCAGGCCGGAGATGATCGCCAGAAAGGAAACGAAATAGGGATTGATCGGCGCGTCGCCGCCGAGCCGCGATGCATCGGCGATCACGGGCACGCCGGCCTTCGCGACGATAAAGATCACAAGCGCGGTGATCGCCCCGACACCTAACCGCAGAAAATAGGCGCCGGACCGCTCGATGCGATTTTGCCGGAACAGCGCATGCGTCATTTGCAGCGCGCTGCCGAGCACGCCCATCAAAATGACAAGAGCAAGGGTCAATATGTCTGGCGGCATGATCAGCAGCCAGTTCATGGACGCACCGAGAAATTTCCCGGAATAAAGCTCGAACAACGCATTTTCCAGACGCACGCGGGTCGGATCGTCGAGCGGCTTCGTGCTGAATTGCCGGAATAAGCCGTCAAGCGAATCCTGCAACGACGTCAACCTGTCGTTCAGCGCGTCGACCTGTCCCTCTTTCGCCATGGCTTTGGCCTGAAGCGTCATCCGTGCGTGCGCGTGTCGTCGAGCTTCCAAATGCTGATAGTGACGCCGCCGACGGAGATGGTCGACAGGCGGGTCTGCGTGAGCGTGCAAGCGAGGACCAAAATGCACCGGAGCCCGACGGCACTCGTACATAAGACCAGCAATATGCTGGTCACGACTTGGCGAAATTTACTGGCATCTTTTTCGTTGCTCGCCGTATCTGACATGATTTCTCCTGACGCGACGCTTGGAAGCAACTTGGCTCGTGATAGTCACCCGGTAGGGCCTGCCGCGCGCGGAGGTTCGCCCGCGAGCTAACTCTACTTGGAATTGTGCCACCGAACAACGCTTGGATTGCATTCGCCCGCTTCCGGACGACCGCGCAAACGCATGACTGTTGGCGTGCGCCTAATACACCACGACGCTGCGGATACTCTTGCCGTCGCGCATCAGCTCGAACGCCTTGTTGATGTCGGAAAGCGGCATGGTGTGGGTGATCATTGGGTCGATCTCGATCTTCTTTTGCATATACCAATCGACGATCTTCGGCACATCGGAGCGGCCGCGGGCGCCGCCGAAGGCGGTGCCGCGCCATACCCGGCCGGTGACGAGTTGAAACGGCCGCGTCGCGATCTCCTGGCCCGAGCCGGCGACGCCGATGATGATGCTCTGGCCCCAGCCGCGATGACAGCTCTCCAGCGCCATGCGCATGAGGTGGACGTTGCCGACGCATTCGAAGGTGTAGTCGGCGCCGCCGATCTGATCGGCGCCGCTTTTGGTCAGGTTGACGAGATGGGCGACGAGGTCGCCGCCGACCTCCTTCGGGTTGACGAAATGGGTCATGCCGAAGCGTTCGCCCCAGGCCTTCTTGTCGGGGTTGAGATCGACGCCGATGATCATGTCGGCGCCGGCGAGGCGGAGCCCCTGGATGACGTTGAGCCCGATGCCGCCGAGCCCGAACACAATGGCCTTCGCTCCCGGCTCGACCTTGGCGGTGTTGATCACCGCGCCGATGCCAGTGGTGACGCCGCAGCCGATGTAGCAGACCTTGTCGAACGGCGCGTCGTCGCGGATCTTGGCCACCGCGATCTCCGGCAGCACGGTGAAATTGGCGAAGGTCGAGCAGCCCATATAGTGGTGCAGTGGCTTGCCATCGAGGGAAAATCGCGACGAACCATCGGGCATCACGCCCTGGCCCTGGGTGATGCGGATCGCGGTGCACAGGTTCGTCTTGCGCGACAGGCACGACGGGCAGTTGCGGCATTCCGGGATGTAGAGCGGGATGACGTGGTCGCCCTTCTTTACGGTCGTCACGCCGAGGCCGACATCGACGACGATGCCGGCGCCCTCGTGGCCGAGGATCGCCGGGAACAGCCCCTCGGGGTCGGCGCCCGACAGGGTGAACTCGTCGGTGTGGCAGATGCCGGTCGCCTTGATCTCGACCAAAACCTCGCCGGCACGCGGGCCGTCGAGCTGGACGGTGGTCACTTCGAGCGGTTTGCCGGGGCCGAAGGCGACGGCGGCGCGAACATCCATGGCATTCCTCGCGTGCTTTGCAAAAGCGTGGCTTGGTGATTGACTGCGTGCGGCGGCGATTATCCGGAATTTCGTCCCCACAATGCAATGGTTCGGGAGCCGGCCATGGCGGATACGCCGCAGCTGGAATTGATCTTCGCGGCCGACGTCTCGGTCGGTGCGCCGCTCGATTGCGGCGACGTCGGCAAGGGCAGGCGCCGCATCGTCCCGATCACCGGCGGCGAATTTTCCGGCCCAAACATCCGCGGCAGGGTGCTGCCGGGCGGCGCCGATTGGCAGATCCTGCGCAGCGACGGCGTGTCGGAGCTCGAGGCGCGCTACACGCTGCAAACCGACGACGGCGCGCTGATCAATGTCCGCAACCTGGCGCTCCGCCACGGTCCGCCCGACGTGATGGCGGCGCTCGCCGCCGGCCGGCCTGTCGAGCCCGGCAGCTATTACTTCCGCGGCGCCACCTTCTTCGAGACCGGAGACGCGCGCTACGGTTGGATCACGAGCTGCATCGTCGTCTGCAGCGGCGAACGCGAGCCCGCCGGCGTAAAGCTCAAATTTTACAGGGTGCCGTGATTTGATCGAGCATTTGCGCCATTTGTCGCCGGGCATCCTGCTCTGCATTGCGATCACGATCGTCGCAATCCTGTTGCAGGCGGTCGAAGTTCATTTCGCCGGGCACGCTTATCTCGAAGCGCTGGTGCTCGCGATCCTGCTCGGCGTCGCCATCCGCACGGCATGGACGCCGGCAAAGCGCTTCGTCCCCGGCATCGCGTTTTCCGCAAAACTCCTGCTCGAAGTCGCGGTCGTCATGCTGGGTGCGTCGGTGAGCGTCGCGACGGTTTTGGCGCTTGGGCCGATTCTCCTCGTCGGCATCGCCTCGGTCGTCGCCATGGCGCTCGGCTCGAGCTTTATCATTTGCCGAATGCTCGGCTTGCCGTTGCGCATGGCCATCCTGATTGCCTGCGGCAACTCGATCTGCGGCAATTCGGCGATTGCCGCGGTGGCGCCGGTGATTGGCGCCGACGGCGACGACATCGCCTCGTCGATCTCGTTTACCGCCGTGCTGGGCGTCGTCGTCGTCCTGACCCTGCCGTTGCTGGTTCCGGTCCTGCAATTGTCGCTGACCCAATACGGCGTGCTGGCCGGCCTGACCGTCTACGCGGTGCCGCAAGTGCTGGCGGCGACCTTGCCGATCGGCGCGTTGAGCAATCAGGTCGGAACGGTGATCAAGCTGGTGCGGGTGCTGATGCTGGGTCCGGTGGTGCTCGGACTGTCGCTGCTTGCGCGAGACCTGCGCACCGACCCGCGGCTCGATCGCGCCAACCGCCGCAGCCCCGATTTGCACGAGCTGGTGCCGTGGTTCATCACTGGCTTCCTCCTGGTCCTGATCGTCCGCTCGCTCGGACTGATCCCGCAAAGCATCTTGCCCACCGTCACCCACGTTGCCGCGATATTGACGACCATCTCGATGGCGGCGCTCGGCCTGGGCGTCGATGTTCGCGTCGTGGCGAAAAGCGGCGTGCGGGTGACGCTGGCAGTGACGGGGTCACTGATCATTCTGGGCCTGATCAGCTACGGGCTGATCCGCCTCGTCGGAGTCTCTTAGAGCATGATCCGGAAAAGTGGATGCCGGTTTTCCGAAAAGATCATGGTCAAGTGAAACGGGGAGGGCAAACCGCTACTTCGCCCGCTCCAGCCAGCGCTTCAACGCCACGGCGTTGTTATGGGCTTCATCGCGCGCCGCGTAGAGCAGCGTCACCGGCTTGCTGCGCGGCAGCTTGCGCAAGTCCGCAAACGCGGTCCGCGCCGGCTCTTGTTTGAGCTCGCGGCCATAGGCCCTGACGAATTCATCCCATTTTGTCGGGTCGGCATGCACCATGCGGCGCAGCGCGTCGCTTGGAGAGAGGTCTCGCAGCCATAGATCGATGTGCGCCTTCCGCTTGGCGATGCCCCGTGGCCACAGCCGGTCGACCAGCACGCGCAAGCCATCATCCTTGCCGGCGGGCTCGTAGATCCGTTTGATGCGAAAGCGTCCGGCTGTCTTTCTCGGCCGAACTGTCTTTCCTGGTGATTTGGTTGCGGGCATTTCCCATAGCCTCGCGCTAACTCTTCTCCGGCACAATCACGATCTGCGTTTGCGTCACCAACGCGCAGAGCCGGCCGTCGTTGCGGGTGATGCGGGTCTGCCAGACCATGGTGGTGCGGCCACGATGCAGCGGCGTGCATTCGGCGCGCGCGGTGTCGCCGACGGGAATCGGCGCGAAGAAATTGGTCTTGCTCTCGATGGTCGCGGTGCGCCCGCCCGCGGGCAGGTTGGCAAAGGTCGCGGTGCCGCCGAGATTGTCGGCGAGCGCCATCACCGCGCCGCCATGCATCGCGCCGAACCGGTTGTTGAGCTCTTCGCGCACGAAAATCTCGGCCTCGACCTTGTCCTTGGAAACGTGCGTGACCTTCATTCCCATGAAATTGGCAAAGGGCGGCTGCAATTCGGCGTCTCGCATCATGTCATGGCTCATTGTTAGACAGCGGCCTCAAGGTTCACCGCGCCGCCGCCAGGCGCCAGCGCATCGCTCAGTATGCCAGCGCTATCGCCGGAAATGCAAAGAGCGCGGCCGCGGCCGCGCTCTCGTATCCCGGGCAGGTTTGGCGCTGTTACTTCGGCGCCGGCACGACGCGGATATAGGGCTTCGGCGTCTTCCAGCCCTGCGGGTAGAGCTTCTTTGCCTCGTCGTCGGTGATGGCGCCGGTGAGGATGACGTCTTCGCCTTGCTTCCAATTGGCGGGCGTCGCCACCCGATGCTTGGCGTTGAGTTGCAGCGAGTCGATCACGCGCAACACCTCGTCGAAATTGCGGCCCGTGGTCATCGGATAGACCAGAACAAGTTTGATCTTCTTGTCCGGCCCGATGACGAAGACGTTGCGTACGGTCTGATTGTCGGCGGGCGTACGGCCTTCCGACGTGCCGCTCGTCGATGCCGGCAGCATGCCGTAGAGTTTGGAGACCTTGAGATCGGTATCGCCGATCATCGGATAGTTCGGCGCAAAGCCGACCACGTCCTTGATGTCGGCCGCCCATTTCTTGTGGTTATCGACCGGGTCGACCGAGAGCCCGATGATCTTGACGCCGCGCTTGTCGAACTCGGGTTTGAGCCGCGCCATGGTGCCGAGCTCGGTGGTGCAGACCGGGGTGAAATCCTTGGGGTGCGAGAACAGCACGACCCAGTTGTTGCCGATCCAGTCGTGGAAGTGGATTTTGCCTTCGGTCGTTTCGGCTTCGAAATCCGGGGCGGTATCGCCAATTGCCAGAGCCATGGAAATCCTCCGTCTGAGCTGATCGTTATTTTCGTCGTTATTCTCGGGCTGATCCGATTTTCAGGAATGTAATTCGCCACTGACATGTACGGTTCAACGGCCGCCAATACTAGCCCTCACGCTTGAGCATTATTCCGTCGAAACCCGCGCGGTCCTGCGAGAATTCCCCTGCGCGCGCAATGGATTGTGAAATATTTTTGCCGGGACTCATCAAGCATTCTGCCGATACAACCTTGGCGGCAATCCGGCGGTAAGCCAACGTCCGATAAACAAACGATCACCGAGTGGTGAGTGGAACGCCGCGAGATTGCCCAAGTACCGCCCTTGGCTGGCCACCCTGCCATTTCAGTTTTGAACCGTAGCCCTCACTCGGCCGACTAACGGTCAAGGGCAGGGTTCAAAACACTGCTCCAGGACCGTGCGTGTTGCTGTTTTGCGACCGCCCGGGAGGCTCCGATGACGATGGCGGGTTCGGACGTAGAAACGCTCGTGGACGTCGACACGCTCGCCGCGGTGATTGCGCATTCGCAAATCGTCGTAGCGGCGCCGGCGCAGCGTCTTCTCGCCGGATTCGACGAGGTCGATATCGCCATTCTCGACTGGATCGTTGCGGAAAGCCGCCTCGCCGGCCGCGGCTACCTGCCGATGTGACCTATCACGGGCAGCGCTTCACTGCGTAGCGCTGGGGAGCGCCGTAGTGGACAAGCCGACCGTCCGGCCGGGGAAGCCCGCCGCATCGAAATAGCGCGTATTGCCGACCAACTGCATGTCGATCACCGTGACGAGCCCGTTCGGCGCCGGCTCCGAGGTCACGACGCGGCTCGAGACATCAGGCAGCGCGCCTTTCGGCAGCACTTCGGCGAGCACGCGGCCGACAAGCTTGCCGTTGTCGTGCACGTCGAGCTGCATCAATTGCGCGATGGTGCGGCCGAGATCGGCATTGCTGGCCGGCGCTGGATCGATGAAGCCCGATTTGAAGTCCGGCCCCTGCATCGCCATGAAATTCCAGGTGTCGGCGCGGCTGAACGAGCCATGCATGCCCTGGCCCTGCTGGAGGACGGTATCGGCAATCTCCACCGTGCATCGCACCGGCTCGCCGCACACCGTGTCGAAGGAGCGGAAATTGACCGCAATCGCCGGATGCGGCGTGATGGCGCTGCCTTCGAGCGCGATGTCGTCGAGCGACAAGGTGCCGGCGAATTTGCCGAGTTTTGTATCGACGAACAAGCCGCTGACATAATCTTGCGTCAGCAGAAAATCGACGATGCGCTTGGCCAAGGTCTTGTCGCCGTCGGGCAGGTAGATCAGATCCGATCCGCCATTGGCCGCGACCACTGCCTTCGGCTTATTGGCATCGCCGCCAATGAGCCCGTTGCCGAATTTGGTGTGCTGGTCGTCGCCGATCGTCTTGTAGCCGTCGTCGGGATCGATCAACGGCATGTTGAGCGCATGCGCCAGATCGAGCGCGACGAAACCGAGCGGCAAGCGGCCGGGCGGCGTGTCGGAAAATTTCATTTTCACCGTAGCGCTGGTCTGGCTTTCCTTGCCGATCGTCGAGAAGCCATGGTCGGCCGTGCTGATGATGTCGGTTGAATCGAGGAAGCCGAGATCGCGCAGCGCCGTGCGGATGCGCGCCAGGTCGTCGTCGGCATTGTGGATCGCAGCCAGCGAGGTCGGGCCGTTGATGCCGGGAACGAGCGTGTTCAGGCTGTCGCCTTGATTGTGCTGGGAGCCGTCGGGATCGCGCGACCAGAACACCAGGACGAACGGCTTGTTGCGGTCCTTGAACAGCGGCAGCACGGCCTTCGTCGTTACGGCGGCAAAATAATCCTGCTGCACCACATTGGCGGTGAGCGTGCCGGGCGTGGTCATGTTGCCGGCGGCGCCGTTGGCGCCGCGTGAAGGCGTTATGAGCGGCAGGTTCGCCGCCTGGAGCCGCTGGGTGATCTCGGCGGACAACGGGATGCCCTTCGGCGTGCCGGTGGCATCGTCGACCAGGATCGTTTGCGCACCGGAGCGCTCCGTCGGATCGAAGATCAGCGCCGGGCCGATCTTGCCGATTGAGGCGGTGCTGTAGCCCTTGTCGCGGGCGAGCTTGAGGATGGTCGCCTCGTCGAGGTAATTGCCGGAAAAATGCTCGTCGACGTCGCCGAGCACCACGTCGTTTTCCAAAAACGGGGTCAGCGTATTGCCGGCGCCCGGCACCTGGAACCCGGCGTAGATCGTGTTGGAAAAGTCGCCGGTGTCGCCGAGCATGTGGCCGGTGGCCATGCCCGACGCATTCGCCGTGGTAAAGGTCGGGAACAAAGCGTGGCTGTTGCGCAGGCTCACCCCTTCGCGCGCAATCGCTGCCATGGTCGGTGCGGTCGAGTCGTCGACCATGCGAAAGCGCAGGCCGTCGGCGACGAACAGGACGATATTGTGCGGCTGCGGCGCCGGCGCCTGGGCAAAAGCTGTGGACGCGAGCGTGGCCGACAGCACCGTCGTGCCGAGGAAGAGCAGCGAACGCATAGACAGCTCCCGAGCTTTGAGGGAAAGCCACGTTTTGAAGAAATCGTATGACGCGGGTGTGACGGCGGCGAGGGGGGGGGTGCGGCCTATCCCATTCGAATTTTAGGGCAACGGTTTCCAACCGCCGGCCGGCTTCAATCAGCCGATTTCCCGCATTTGGGGCCGGCACGTAACTAATGAACGCACGCGACCAATAAACCAATAAAAAAGGCGGCCCCCTGCAGCAGAGTGGGGAGCCGCCAAAGGTCCGCGTGATAGGAGTTGAAACACGGACCGTGACTTGCGGGCGGCCATCATGCCCGCAAGAAGAGAGAGAAGCCGGTGGACGTCTTGGTCCACCGGCTTGGGCTGATTACTCGCCCTCTGTGCCGATCGCGTAGGCGGTCTCGCCGTGCACCGCGTCGTCACCGACCTTCAAGGTCGCCTCATCCATGCGCAGCGGCACGATGAAGCCAATCACCTTGAGGATGATGAAGGTTGCGATGATGTTGTACACGATGATGAACGCTGCGCCTTCCGCCTGCAGCAGAAGCTGCGGCGCGTTGCCGTAGAGCCAGCCCGTCACGTTGATGCCGGGGGCTTCTTTGTCGGTGCCGATATACTGCAGCATGTCCGGGTTGGCGAGGATACCGACCAACAGACCGCCCAAGAGGCCGGCCACGCCGTGCGTCGAGAAGACGCTGAGCGTGTCGTCCACTTTCATCATGAAGCGGGTCTTTTGCAGCTTGTTCATGCTGAGCCACGGGATGATGCCCGCGCAGACGCCGATGATGATGGCACCCCAGCCGTCGACATAACCGGCGCCGGGAGTGATGGCGACCAGACCGGCGATCATGCCGTTGACCGCGCCGATGACCGACGGCTTGCCGTAGGAGATCTTGTCCATGATCGTCCAGACCAGGAGCGCAACCGCCGTGGCAGTGTTGGTGTTGAGCACCGCGGCACCGGCGTCGGCGTTGGCGAAGTACGGGTCGCCGCCGTTGAAGCCGTTCCAGCCGATCCACAGGATGCCGGCGCCGACCAAGGTCACCAGCAAGCTATTGGGCGGGAAGTTGTCGCGGTCGGCTTGCAGCCGTGGGCCGATCACCCACGCGGCGACGAAGCCGGACGTACCTGCGGCGAGATGGATGACGTAGCCACCCGAGAAGTCCGCCACACCCATGCCGGCGAGCCAGCCGCCACCCCAGAGGCTGAACGCGCCCACGGTGTAAACGAGGGTCATCCACACCGGGCAGAAGATCATCCATGCCGTAAAGTTCATGCGTCCAAGCACTGAACCGGCGAGAATGATGACGGTGATCGCGGCGAACACGAACTGGAAGTAAACAAGCGTCGCCATCGGGAAGGCGAGCGCCGGCATACCTGACGCTGCGGCCGGGATGACCGCTTGTCCGGTCGTAAACGCGGCCGATGTGGCCAGACCGGGCGTGCCGAGGAACGGAAACCATTGTGGCCCGAACGCCATGTTGTAGTCGAACAAAACCCAGACGACGAGAACCGAAGCGAAAGCGTACATCGCCATGAAGGCGGAGTTGATCGCCCACTTCTTCTTGACGACGCCGCCGTAGAGAACGACGAGGCCGGGTATACTTTGCAGACCGACGAATGTTGCGGCTGCCAACTGCCAGGCGTTATCGCCTGTGTCGAGCCATTGTGGTGACGGTACGAGTGCCATTGTTGCCTTCCCCCAGTAAAATGCGGCCTGCGCGCCGGAAGGCACACAGCCGAATGCCAGCGGACTTCGCAAAAACTATGCCAGCCAATCGAGCATTGACTGGACATATATTCTGATGAAGGTTGTGGCTCAGCCTAAGCAATGGTGTCTAGAAAATCCGCAGTGTGATTATAAAGTAGGCAGGCAAATGGAAGGATCAGGCAGTCCAACTAGGTCAATGACAAAGCTAGGTCGGCCATTGGCGGGGCTCGCTGCCGTGTTGGTGATCGGCATTGCCACTCCCGCAGTCAGCGCCGAGGCCCAGCACGGCGAACGCGCCATCACTTGCATGAACAAATCGAGCGGCACGACTTGGCAGATCAAGGTCGACTACGACCACGGTACGGTGGATACGAACCCGGCAAGTATCAGCGACGCTAAAATCGCGTGGCGCGATGCCAACGACGGCTGGCGCTATACGCTTGATCTCAAGTCCGGCGATCTTACTGTGGTGCTCGCGTCCTCCATGGGCGGTAATATGTACTTTCACCGCTGCCTGCTCGACCACTGACGTCGAGCGCGCAATTGAGCTCACTCCGTCATCTCCCAGGCTAGCCAGCGCCGCACGGACCAGGATCAGGGCGATGGCCGAGCGGGTTTCCGGCGTCAAGGCAAGCGTGGGGTTCGCCTCGGAAACCGGTCCGCGCGAGCGCAACGAGGACTTCGGCGGCGCCGTGTTCGGCTGGGAACTGCCAAAACCGCGCCATGACGTGGTCGCGGCCATCGCCGACGGCATTGGCGGCGCCAAGGGCGGCCGCGTCGCCGCCGAAACCGCGGTGCGCGGCTTCCTCGACGGCTTTTGCGACCTGCCCGAGACCATGGAAGTGCGCCGCGCCGCGGCGACCGTCATCAGCGCGCTCAACGGCTGGATCTATTCCCAGGGCAAGCGCGACCCGAAGCTTGCCGGCATGGGATGCACCTTCACCTCGATCGTGCTGCGCGGGCGGATCGCGCATGTGCTCCACGTCGGCGACACCCGCGCCTATCGGCTGGCCAGCGACCGCCTCACCTTGCTCACCACCGATCATGTGCGCGAGGGCACGACCGGCACCGGCCGCTCCAACATCCTGTTCCGCGCGCTCGGCGTCGAGACCGAAGTGCGGCTCGACTACGCCACCCAGCCGGTGGCGCTGCACGACCGCTTTCTGATGTGCAGCGACGGCGTGCACGGCTATCTGACGCCGGAAGCCATCGCCGACATTTTGCGCGAGCGCTCGGCGTCCGAAGATTCCGCGCGCGCTCTGGTCGCCGCCGCGCTTGATGCCGGCTCGACCGACAACTGCACCGCCATGGTGATCGACGTGGTCGAACTGCCGACGGCGGAATCGGCCGAGGTCGTCGGCACCGCCATCATGCAACTGCCGTTGATTCCGGCGCCGATCGTCGGCGAGGCGGTCGACGGCTTTTTGTTGAAGGTGCTGGTGTCCGACGGCCGCTACAGCCGCTTGCTCGGCGCCATTGACGAGATCGAAGGCGGCGAGGTGGTGTTGAAATTTCCCAAACCGCAAGTCGCTGCGGTGGCCACCTATCACGCGGCCTTTGTCCGCGAAGCCTGGGTCGGCGCGCGCGTCAACAGTCCGTGGATCGGCCGCATCATCGAGCTGCCGCCCGGGCGGCAGACCTGCCTCTACACGGTGATGCCGCTCTATCAGGGCGAGCTGTTGTCGACGCGGCTGGCGCGCCGGCCGTCGATGGGTTTGGAGGAAGGCCGCAACATCGCGATCAAGCTCGCGCGTGGCGCATCCGCTCTGCACCGCGCCGGCATCATCCATCGCGACATCAAGCCCGACAACGTGATCCTCGAAAGCGGCGGATCGCTCAAGCTGATCGATCTCGGCGTGGTGCGCGTTCCGGGCCTTGAGGATTTCCCGCCCGAGGATATTCCCGGCACGCTCGGCTATATGGCGCCGGAAATGCTGGCCGGCGAACCCGGCAACGAGGCGACCGATATTTATGCGCTGGGCGTCACCATGTTTCGTGCCTTCGCCGGCGAATTTCCGTACGGCAATCTCGATGCCGTCAGTCCGCCGCGCCGAAACCGGCCGATACCGCTGGGCGAGCTGCGGCCGGATCTGCCGGCCTGGCTGCAAGCCACATTGGCGCGCGCCGTCGCCACCGATCCGAACGAACGCTTTCGCGACATGAACGAATTTGCGGTGGAGATGGAGCAGGGACCGGTGCGCGCGCCGCTCGCGGTACGCCGGCCGCTGACGCTCTACGAACGCTCGCCGATCCGCTTCTGGCAGGGCGTCTCGGCGCTGCTGGCGCTGGCGCTGGCCGCCTCGCTGTGGCTGCGGCATTAAGCGATCGCGCCAATCCGGATCCAACATGATGGTATGGAGTCCAAGATGCGTGGACGACATTTCTCACTGACGAAGGCGCTCGGCGTGATTGCGGCGCTTGTGGCGCTCGGCACGGCGCCGGTGCGCGCCGACGATTATCCGACGCGTCCGATCCGTGTTCTCGTGCCCTATGCGCCCGGCGGCATTTCCGATATCGCCGCGCGCATCGTCGGCGCCAAGCTCACCGAGGCCTGGGGCCAGCAGGTGTTGGTCGAAAACCGGCCGGGCGGCAACGGCTTCATCGCCATGGAGGCGACCGCGCGAGCGGCGCCCGACGGTTATACGCTGGTCCTGTGCACCGTCGGCGACGTCGCGATCAATCCGGCTTTGTTCAAAGACATCCCCTATGTGGTCGATCGCGATTTTGCGCCGATTGCGTCGGTCAGCGACGCGCCCACGGTGCTCGCGACCAACGGCAAGAGCCCGTACAAGACGGTCGGCGACGTCATTGCCGCGGCCAAGGCGCAACCGGGCGTGCTCAACGTCGCCACGCCCGGCTATGGCAGCATCAACCAGTTGGTGCTGGAATCGATCGCGCTCAACACCGGCACCAAATTCGTGCACGTGCCTTACAAGGGCGGCGCCCCGGCGGCGCAGGCGCTGGTCGCCGGCGACATCCCGCTCGGTATCTTGGCAAGCTCATCGGTCGCGCCGCATGTGCCGAGCGGCAACATCCGCGTGCTGGCCATAACCACGGCCAAGCGTTCGGCGCTCAATCCGGAATGGCCGACCTTGCAGGCCGAGGGCGCCGGCGACGTGAACATGTCGAACTGGACGTTGCTGCTTGCGCCCAAGGGAACGCCGCAGCCGATTCTCGACAAGCTCAACGCCGAGGTGGTCAAAATCCTCAACAGCGACGACGTCAAAGAGCGCTTTGCCGGGGGCGGCGTCGTCACCATACCGTCGAGCGCGGCCGAGCTCGACGCCCGCATCAAGCGCGAGCTTGCCGGCAATCGCGTCATCGTCGAGAAGGCCAATGTGCACGTCGACTGACCAGCGTCATTGACATTTTGCCGATGGCGCCGCAAAGCCAAAAGGCCGGTTCGCGGGATTGCGTAGCGCGATGTTCAAGCGAATCCTGATTGCCAATCGCGGCGAGATTGCCCGCCGCATCATCAAGACCGCCCGGCGCATGGGGATCGCGACCGTCGCGGTCTATTCGGAAGCCGACCGCAACGCGCTCCATGTCGAGATGGCCGACGACGCGGTGTTGATCGGCCCGCCGCCCGCGGCGCAGAGCTACCTGGTCATCGACAAGATCGTCGCCGCCTGCAAGGAGAGCGGCGCCGAGGCCGTGCATCCGGGCTACGGCTTTCTCTCCGAGCGTGCCGCCTTCGCCGAGGCGCTGGCCAAAGCCGGCATCGTCTTCATCGGGCCGAACCCCAAAGCCATCGCCGCCATGGGCGACAAGATCGAGAGCAAGCGCGCCGCGGCCGCCGCCAAGGTCGCGACCGTGCCCGGCCATCTCGGCATCATCGAGGACGACGCACAGGCGGAAAAAATCGCCGACGAGATCGGCTATCCGGTGATGATCAAGGCCTCCGCCGGCGGCGGCGGCAAGGGCATGCGCATCGCCCACAGCCGCGCCGAGCTGAAAGAGGGATTTGTCCGCGCCCGCTCGGAAGCAAAATCAAGCTTTGGCGACGACCGCGTCTTCATCGAGAAATTCATCACCGATCCGCGCCATGTCGAGATCCAGGTGCTGGGCGACAAGCACGGCCATGTGATTTATCTCGGCGAACGCGAATGCTCGATCCAGCGCCGCAACCAGAAAGTCGTCGAGGAATCGCCGAGCCCGCTGCTCGATGAAGCGACCCGCAAGAAAATGGGCGAGCAATCGGTCGCGCTGGCTGTAGCCGTCGGCTACGACAGCGCTGGCACGGTCGAGTTCGTCGCCGGACAGGACCGCAGCTTCTATTTCCTCGAAATGAACACGCGGCTGCAGGTCGAGCATCCGGTCACCGAGCTGGTCACCGGCATCGACCTGGTCGAGCAGATGATCCGGGTTGCCGCCGGCGAGCGGCTCACCCTCAAGCAGGGCGACATCAAGCTCAACGGCTGGGCGGTCGAGAGCCGCGTCTATGCCGAGGATCCCTATCGCAATTTTGCGCCGTCGATCGGCCGATTGGTGCGGTATCGTCCGCCGGCTGAAGGCGAGCACGACGGCGTGACGGTGCGCAACGACACCGGCGTCTTCGAAGGCGGCGAGATTTCGCTCTACTACGATCCGATGATTGCCAAACTCGTCACCCACGCCACGACGCGCAGCGCGGCAATCGACGCCCAGGCCGATGCCCTCGATGCCTTCACCATCGAGGGCATTCGCCACAACATTCCGTTTCTCTCGGCCATCATGGCGCATCCGCGCTGGCGCTCGGGCAATATCTCGACCGGCTTCATCGCCGAGGAATTTCCGCGCGGCTTTGAGCACACGTCGCCGACCGGCGCCATGGCGCGTGCCATGGCCGGCGTCGCGGTGGCGATCGACCACGTGCTCGGCGAGCGCAAGCGCCGGATTTCGGGGCAACTGAACACCACCTTGACGCGGGAGCGCCGTCGCGCGGTCTTGCTTGGCAAGGAGGAAATCCTGGTCGACGTCGAGCGCGACGGCGACGCCGTTGGCGTGACTTTCGAAGACGGCGCGATCCACAAATTGTCCTCGCCATGGATTCCGGGCCTGCCGCTATGGCAGGGCACGATCGACGGCGTGCCGGTGGCGATGCATGTCCGCATGATCCCCAACGGTTTTGAGCTTGCCTACCGCGGCGTCGAGGCCAAAGCCTTCGTCTATACCGAGCGCGAGGCGCGCTACGCCCGCCTGATGCCGGTAAAGGTGCTCTCCGACAGCGGCAAGGCGGTGCGCTGCCCGATGCCCGGCCTCGTGGTTTCGATTGCCGTCGCCGAGGGCCAGGAGGTCAAGGCCGGCGAGACGCTGGCCGTGGTCGAGGCGATGAAGATGGAAAACATCCTGCGCGCCGAACGCGACGGCACCATCAAGAAAATCCGCGTCAAGCCGGGCGACAGCGTCGCGGTCGATGCCGTGATCATGGAATTCGCCTAAAGCGCGGGCGCCGAATCTGGCATCATGCCGGCCTAGCCGGGGCCAACCATCATGCAGGCGCTGCGCTTCCTTTTCTCGCCGTCCGGACGGTTGGGGCCGCAAGCCTTCGCCGTTGCCGTGATCGTCGTCTATGCCGCAGGCGCGGCATCGCAATGGCTTACGGTGCCGGGAGTGATTGCGCGAAATGGACTGTGGCCATTCGTGCTCGCGCAAGCGGTGCTGATCTGGGTATGGTTCACGCTTCATGCCAAACGACTGCGCGATGCTGATCGCGCGACCGGCCTCGCGGTTGGCGCCAGTTTGCTTTACGCGCTTGCGGTCGTGTTGCTGCTGATCGTGTCGACGGCGTTCTTCTCCACCTCTCCCAGTGCAATGACGGACGCTAACCCGACCGGCGCACTTGGACTCATTCTCCTGCTCTCGATCATCGCGGCCTTGGCGGGTTCGTCGAGCTACGATGTCGGCTGGGTCGTCGTCGTGATCCTGATGGTGCTGGCGTTCTTGCCAATCGTGGCGGCGGTTGCCGTCACGCTGTGGGCGGCAACCCGGCCGAGCGCGGGTGAGCGGCAATCGTGATGTTGCACTTCGCCTACGGTGCGAACATGCATCGCGACGTCATGCGCCGCCATGCTCCGGCGGCGCAACCGATCGGCCCCGCCGCGCTCGCCGATCATCGTTTCATCATCACTGCCGACGGCTATGCCTCGGTCGCGCCGGCGCTGGCGCACACAGTTCACGGCGTGTTGTGGCGGCTCACGCCACGCGACCGCGTCACGCTCGATGCCTGGGAGAACGTTGCCGGCAAGCTCTACCGCGCCGAGATTTTGCCGGTTCGTCAGACGGACCGCCTGCGGCCGGCATTGGTCTACATCGCGCGGCCAGCCCGCGCGGGCCAGCCGAAGGCGGGCTATATGGAGCTTGTGGTCGCGGCTGCGCGCGCTTGGCGCTTGCCGAGCGACTATATCTCCTCATTGCAGCATTGGCTGCCGCGGCGTCCGATAGGCGCCGGCCCGTGCAAGCTCGGAGATATCGCGTGGACGTGATGCGCCATGTTGTGATCCGCGGCCGGGTGCAGGGCATCGGCTATCGCGCCTGGACCGAATACACCGCGCTGGAGCGCGGCCTGCAGGGCTGGGTCCGTAACCGCCGCGATGGCGCGGTCGAAGCGCTGTTCGTAGGACCGCCGGACGCCGTCGCCGCGATGATCACCGCGTGCCATCAAGGTCCGCGCGGTTCGCGCGTCGACGGTATCGATCAGCGCGACGGCACGGCGGAGGAGTTTTCCCTGCGCCGGCGCGGCGAATTGTTCTCGGTGCTGCCGACGGTTTGATCGTCGATTGTCGCGCCGAACAGCGGCGCAAACGTACTGCGCAAAACCGTGTCGACCTCCGGCATGGAGACGGTTACGCCGAGATCGGCCAGCGAGGTGACGCCGTAGCGCCGGTCGGACACGCCGCACGGCACGATGCCGGAAAAATGCGACAGCTCCGGCTCGATGTTGAGCGCAAAGCCGTGCAGCGTCACCCAGCGCTGGATGCGGACGCCGATGGCGGCGATCTTGTCCTCGGCACCGTCGCCCTTGTCCGGCCGCCGCACCCACACCCCGATGCGGTCGTCGCGCCGCTCGCCGCGCACGTTGCAAGCGGCCAGCGTGCGAATGAGCCATTCCTCGATGGTGGCGACGAAGCGGCGCACGTCCGGCGCGCGGCGCTTGAGATCGAGCATGACATAGCCGACGCGCTGGCCGGGGCCGTGATAGGTGAACTGGCCGCCGCGGCCCGCGCTGTGAACCGGAAAACGCGCGTCGATCAATTGCTGCGGCTGCGACGACGTGCCGGCGGTGTAAAGCGGCGGATGCTCGAGGAGCCAGATCAGCTCGCGCGCCTCGCCGCGCGCGATCGCCGCCGTGCGCGCGTCCATGGCGGCAAGCGCGCTGTCGTAGTCGATGCGCCCCTCGCTCACGCGCCATTCGACCGGCGGCGCGCCGGCTTGCGGCAAAAGGCCGATCGTCAGGTCGTCGCGCGTGTTAACCACCGGGTAACCATGGCATGGCCATAGAATATAGGAGCGAAACCAAAGCGACAAAATCAGCGCGGGGGCCCCTTGGCGACACTCGACAATGTCTCGGTCAACATCGCGGTGGTGCTCGGCACCACCTCCATGCCGATCCATCAGGTGCTCCGCCTCGGCCGCGGCGCCATCATCGAGCTCGACGCCTCCGAGGAAGACGAGGTCCGGATCCTCGCCAACAACCTGTCGGTGGCCAAGGGCACGGTGATCGTCAGCGGCAACAAGATCGCCGTCGAGGTCAAGGAGCTGTTGCCGCGCTCGCCCGAGGCGACGTAGCACCCCCAAGCCCTTGTTTGCCTATAACCGACCTGTTACATCCGCGCCGTCGCGCCAGCCGGGCGCACCCACATGCGGCCGTGGCGGAATTGGTAGACGCACTAGCTTGAGGTGCTAGCGGGGCAACCCGTGGAGGTTCGAGTCCTCTCGGCCGCACCAAACGTTTTTTCCCAGCAAAGTCATATAGATAATAAGGGGCTTGTCGGGCACTTTGGGGAAATTCGTGGAATGATTTCTGTAGTGGATAACTCTACGATAATTGCACCTTAGAACGTACTGCCTCGACCGAGAGAGTGTGTCGCGCCAGTCAATCATAGCGACTCCGGCACACCGATGATTCCCGCCTTCAGGCTTTCCAGCGCATGACCCAGCCCTTGCCGCGACGGCGGGGGATGGTTCGGTCGCTACTTGGTTCGCTCGGCTTGGTCGAGACGAAGGGCGCTTTAGCCGACCCTGAGTTTTGGCTGCTTGAGCTATTCGAGGGCGCTGCCCCGTCGATTGCCGGTCCCGTTGTCTCCCCGATAACCGCCATGACTTGCGCCCCGGTGCGGTGCGCGGTCCAAGCCATCGCGGAGACCGTTAGCCAGCTTCCGCTAATGGTCTACCAGCGCGGCGAAAACAATTCGCGGGAACGAATCACGGATCATCCCGCCTATGCGCTGCTTCACGACAGCGCGAACGATTGGACGCCCGCCGCCACCCTTATCGAGCAAGTGACGCAGGACGCGTTGCTGCAGCCGCACGGGGGATTTGCGTTCATCAATCGCATTGGCGGCAAGCCAGTGGAATTAATTCGCCTGAATCCCTACCGCACGCCTGTGGTTCCGAAAGAGATTTATGGCGAACCGTTCTATGAGGTTTCGGAAAAAGGTGGCACGCGGCTTCTAAGTTGGCGTGACGTTATTCACATTCCGTCGCCCTCGGAATCGCTGTTCGGTTTGGTTCACGATGCAAGGCAGGCCATTGGCCTTGCGATGGTCATGGAGCAATACGCGGCGCGGCTGTTCGGTCGCGGCGCTCGCCCGGCTGGCATCCTGAAATTCAAAGGCAAGCTAGACGCCGCGTCGTCAACGCGCATGAAAGCCTCTTGGCAAGCTGCGCATGGCGGATCGAACAGCGGCGGAACTGCCGTCATCGAGGAAGGCGGCGAATTTCAGCCGCTCACACTCAACAGCGTGGACGCTCAATTCCTTGAAATGCGCAAATTCGCAATCGAGGAAATTGCGCGTCACTTTCGCATCCCGCCCGTGTTCCTCATGGACTATGGGCGTGCGACCTGGAGCAACGCGGAAGCGATGGGGCAGCAATTCCTGACCTATACGCTCATGCCCTGGATTAAGCGTTGGGAAGGCGAAATTGCGCTCAAGCTATTCACGCCAGACGAACGCAAACTCTATTTCGCTGAATTCAACACCGCTGCGCTACTCCGCACCGATTTTGATAAGCGGATGGATGGCTACCAAAAAGCGATTGCGGCGCGAATTTTCAACCCGAACGAGGCGCGAGCAATCGAGAATTATCCGCCCTATGTCGGCGGCGACAAGTACGAAAATCCCAATACGTCATCCCCGCTTCCGGTCGTGCCAGCATGACCACGGCGATGACTCACCGCACGTTCTTTGGCGATGCCGAGCGCGATTTTCGGATTACGCCGGAATTGGTCGTTGAGCTTGAGCGCAAGACTTGCGCGGGCATCGGCGGCTTGTGCCGTCGCTTGTTCGCGGGCGATTTCAAGCAATCGGACGTAACCGAAACGATCCGCCTTGCGCTCATCGGCGGCGGCACGTCGCCGAAAGACGCGGACGCGCTAGTTGCGGCTTATGCGGTCAATCGTCCGTTTGCAGAGATTTACCCTCTTGCGGTCTCGATCCTCGAAACGCTGTGGTTCGGCTCAGCGAAAGGGCAGGGCGATGCAGCGGCTTGAAGTTAAGTCCGCCCTTGGCGTTGACGACACTGGCGCCATCACCGGCAAGGCTTGGGTGTTCGGCACGCCCGACCGTATGGGCGACATCATCGAAAAAGGCGCGTTCGTTCTGCCGACGCAACTGCCGATTCTGTTCGCGCACGATCCCGCCGAACCCGTTGGCGTGTGGGACCAATTCGCAGAAGCCGGCAATGACTTTCAAGTTAAGGGGCGCCTCTTGATCGACGACTTGCCACGCGCCCGCGAAGTGCGCGCTCTTGTGCAAGCCAAGGCGATCACCGGCTTGTCTATCGGTTACAGCGTCAAGCAAGCGACAGGCCGCAAGGGCGGCGGTCGCATCATCAAATCACTGGAACTCGTGGAAATCTCTCTCGTGACGATTCCAATGCATCCCGGCGCACGGGTCACTAGCGCGAAATCGGCCTCGGAATTGTTCGCAATCGCCGAAGCTATCAACCGGACCGCTGCGGCGTTCCGTACAAACTGAGGAATCAAATGGTTACCGCTTCCCCTGCCAAAATCGAACTGAAAGACGACAACGGCGATCCCGCCGACGTCGTGACAAAAGCCCTTGGCGAACTCAAAGAGTCCGTCGATGGCCGTTTGAAGGTCATCGAAACCAAGTCGGTTGACGCTGCGAAAGTCACCGAACGCCTCGACAAGATCGAAGCCAAGATGAATCGCCCGGCGGCGAGCGACACTGCCGCCGACGCGAACGACAATCAGAAAATCGAACGTAAGGCGTTCGCGCAGTTCATTCGCGGCGGTCGCGAGTCGATGGGCGCGGACGAAATCAAGTCGCTGGTTCTCGGCGACGATCCGCGCGGCGGCTATCTTGCACCGCCTCAAATCTCGACGGAACTGATTACGTTCCTGACGCAGTTTTCGCCAGTTCGGGCAGCGGCGCGCGTCGGCGCGACCGCAAGCCCGTCTGTGATCTTGCCGGTTCGTACCGGAATCACGAATGCGCTGTGGGAAGGCGAAATCGAGCCGGAAGGCGAGTCGGAACCGGCATTCGGTCAGGTCGAAATCCCCGTTTTCGGAATGAAAACCTACACCGATATTTCGGTCCAACTGCTCGAAGACTCGGCCCAGAATCTCGAAGCCGTGTTGAACGAGGCTCTTGCCGAAGATTTCGGCAAAAAGGAAGGAACTGGATTCGTCAACGGGACTGGCATCAAGCAGCCGCGTGGCGTCATGGTGCATCCGGGCGTCAACTATGTGCCGGGCGGTGACGCCGCTCTGCTCCTTAGCGATGGCCTGATTACTCTGTTCCATGCGGTTCCGGCCGCGTACCGCCAAAACGGCGCGTGGATGATGAACTCAACCACGGTCGGCGCGGTTCGCAAGCTGAAAACCAGCACGGGCGCTCCGCTTTGGACCGACTCTTTGGCCGCTGGCAACCCGCCGACGATCTTGGGTCGCCCGGTTATCGAGGCGGTTGATATGCCGGACATCGCCGGCAATGCCTTCCCGATTGTGTTCGGCGATTTCAACAGCGCCTATCGCATCTATGATCGGATCGGCCTCACCATCCTTCGCGACCCGTTCACCCAGGCGACCAATGGCCTGGTTCGCTTCCATGCGCGTCGGCGCGTCGGCGGCGACGTTGTGAAGGCCGAAGCGCTTCGCAAGCTCAAGATTTCGGTGAGCTAACGCAATCGTGCGAGCGCAATCCCGCGCTCGCACATCCCCTCCTAATCGGAAAACACAGAACTATGCGAGACAGTATCCATAACGACTCCTACGTCGTCGCCATTCCGCCGGTTGTCGTGGCGGACAACACCGCGCAAGTCGGCGCCTGGATTGACCGCAGCGGCGCTCAGTCGCTTGCCTTTACGATCCTTACCGGGGCGCTTGCCGACGCCGACGCCACGTTTGCCGTGCTGGTCGAAGATGCCGACGCGGCGGACCAATCGGACCACGCGGCGGTCGATGACGCCTACTTGCTGAGCGCGACGGAAGGCACGGCGCCCGAAACGGCGGCGGCTTTCACTCATGCCAACGGCAACAGCACGCGCAAGATCGGCTACATCGGCGACAAGCAGTTTGTGCGGATCACGATCACGCCATCTGCGAACACCGGCAACGCGGCATTAGCTGCGGTCGCCAAGCTGGGCGCACTGAGCGTTCGGCCCGCGTAACTCGAATGCGGCACGCGGCGGATACGGCGCTCAAAGGCGTAATTTGTGGAGCAAAGGCCGTCTTTCTGCGTCCATCGCTGCGTGCCGCAACTCAATTAGAAAGCCGCTACGGCTTCCAAACCCTTTTGGATGCTTGCGCGGAATACAGGTTATCAGTGATCGCGGACGTAATTGAAACAAGTTCGGATTGCCGCGATTTTCTCGCGACTTTGACCGGAACCCCGTTAATCGAGGTTCTACCAAAGCTCGTTGAAACGCTTCCGGCGCACATTCTCGCCTTAGCGGGTGCAGATTCCGACAAGGAAGCCAACGGCGGCGGCGAAAGCATCCCTTTCGCCGACTACTACGCGCGCTTGTTTCGCATCGGCACCGGCTGGTTAGGCTGGTCGCCAGACGTGACCTGGAACGCGACGCCCAAAGAGATCGCGGAAGCGTACAGCGGCCATCTTGAAATGCTTCGGGCAATTCACGGCAGCGGCGACGATCAACCGCGCCCGACAGAACCGCCGGAGCAAGCCAAGTTCGACCGTGCTGGACTGCACGCGCTCAAGTTCATGGGCAAGGCGAAATAAGATGCCCATGAAAGGCCCAAGCGTTTGCGGTTGCGGCAAGCTCGTAGCGGCTGGCGTCATCTGTGAATGCCGCCGCGCCAGCAAAGCCGCCTATGACCGCAATAGGCCGACAGCACGCCAGCGCGGCTATGACAGCAAGTGGCAACGCGCCTCCAAAACATTCCTAGCGCAACCCGGAAACCGGCTGTGCGCGTGCGCCTGTGGCCGCGTCGCCGACATGGTGGATCATATCAAACCGCATCGTGGCGACATGAAGCTGTTTTGGGACAAATCGAACTGGCAACCGATGGCAAGTTCGCCTTGCCATTCGAGCCGCAAGCAATCGTTAGAGCGTGCCGCGTCATGACGAAGCAGAAACGAGATTGCAAGCAATCGAGCCTTGTTAAACGCGGTGAGGAACCGGAAAGCGCGCTGTGGCGCAACGTAGTCGCGCAAGCCATCCAGGACGCGACGATGCCACTGACGGACCATCAAGGTCAGTTCCGCGACCAAATGGAAATAATCAGAGGCCAAGCGCGGCGCTGGGTCAAAATGCAGACCGATGATTTCCAGCGCGTCTGCGAACTAGCCGGGCTTGAGGCAAGCCGCGTCCATACGTTTGCGATGTCTCGCATCCGCGAGGCCATCGCGAGGGATCAAGCGCGCACGCTGGCAAATCTGAAAGGCTCAACCCCCGGGGTGGTCGCGGAATTGTTGGACGGTCAAGGGGACCGGCGACCACCGGCACCGCAAAAAAACGAAGAAATAGAGTTTTCTCAAAATCAGGGTTCCGCGCCGTGAGCATTGTCCAACTTGCCGATATGAAAGCGCAGTTGAACGTCACGTTCGCGGACGACGACACGCTGATCCAGGCGAAAATCGACGCGGCAGAGGGCTATATCGCCAATTTCTACAACGGGACGTGGCCTCCCTCGACCGTGCCGAACGCGCTGCTTGAGGCGATCAAGCTGCTTGCCGCGCACCTCTATGAGAACCGCGAAGCGTCGCTAGTCGGCGTTACGTCGCAAGACCTTCCTTTTGGCTTGTTCGATCTAATCACCCCATACCGCGCTTGGGCTTTCTAATGGCCTATTCCGCACAATCAGAGCGGCTGCGGAAGCGCCTTGAGGCCATCCCCAAGGCTGTACGCGACGCCGTGCAACCCGCTCTTACCCAGGACGGGCAGGAATTGGTCGCGGCGATGAAGACGCTTGCCGAGCCGTCGCGCGACACGGGCGACTTGATCGACTCAATTACGTTCACGACGGCGGGCAACCGAACGCCGCCGTATTCCGAGCCGGGCGGTTCGCGCGTGGTGCCGGAAAACGCCGTGCTAATCACAGCGGGCAACACCAAAGTCCGCTACGCGCACCTAGTCGAATACGGGACAAGCCATTCCAAGCCTGAACCGTTCTTTTGGCCTGCGTATCGCCTCCTAAAAAAGAAGCTATCGAGCCGGATTAAGCGCGCCGCGTCAAAAGCGGTGCGCGAAAACTGGGCCAAAAAATGAGCGACCCTTCCCTTGCCCTACAGCAATTGATCCGAGCACGCCTGAGCGCGTCAACCGAAGTGACGACGCTTGTCCCGGCTACATCAATCGTTGACCGCAATCATCGGCCCGAACAGTTCCCCGGCATTATCATCGGTGAAGGCCGGGCGAACTTTGCTGACAATGTTCAAGACAGCTACCACGATGAGGCGTTCACGGACTTACATATTTGGGTCAAAGAGGATGGCCTTGCGACCGGCAAAGCCATCGCAGGGGCGGTCAAAGACGCGCTGAGCGACAGCCCGTGGTCCGTTGACGGCTACCGCGCCATCAATGTGCGCGTCGTGAATGCTCGCTACATGCGCGACCCCGATGGGCAGTTCTCGCACACCGTTCTTAGCATTGAAGCCGTACTGATCGAGGTTGTGTCGTGAGACAGGCCGGCAAAATGGACCGTGTGCTGATCGTTCAGCGCGCGACCAATAGCGTGGATGCTAACGGGACAGTCGTTCAGACATGGGCCGACCTTATGACGTTGCGCGCCAAGCTGATCGAAAGCGCAGTGCTAGACACTGAGCACAACGGCATCGCAATTTCAGATTCCAAGTTCAAATTACAAACGTACTTTACAGACAATATCACACTGGAGGATCGCGTTAGCTATAACGGCGTGTCGTATCAGATTAAACATCTGTCGGAGATCGGGCGGCGACGCGGCTTGGAATTGCACGTCGAAGCGTTTGAGCCGTCGTAATGCGTGGTCGCAAGCCCAAAATTCACACCGATAGTAATTCGGTGCCCGTGTCCCTCGCGCCCGCTTGGCTTTCCAAAGATGCCAAAGCGGAGTGGGACCGCGTTATGCCGATCTTAGTTGAGCGAAAAATCCTCACTGACGCGGACCTTGCGAGCTTTGAAAACTACTGCATTGCCGTGGGCCAAGTGCGGGAAATGGAACGCCTGATTAAGCGCGTCGGGCACGTTGTCGAGACGAATAGAGGCCCGCGCGCCCATCCTGCCGTGAAAATTCAATCCGACGCCATGACGCGCGCCCGGCTTTTGGCTTGCGAGCTTGGCCTGACGCCTGTCTCGCGGTCGCGCCCGACTGCTTGTGAAAATGACAATGACGACGATTCATCCGCGCTGGGTCAGTGATAACTCCCCGATTGCGGACCCGCACGGGCGCGGTGGGCGCGCGGCGCGTTTCTTTCGGGCGTTGCGGCACCCCAAATCGACGGCGCCCAAGCGCGCCTTTGAGCTTGCGCCGTTCTGGGAACGGATTGTTCGGCGCATCTATGGCCCTTCCGATGTATCCGGCAATCGGCTGGTCCGCACGGTCTATATCCAGATCCCGCGCGGCGCCCGCAAAACCACAATCGGGGCGGGCTTGGGCTTGCTGCACTCGTTTGGCCATGAGCGGACACCGGGCGGCGTCTGCATCTTGTCGGCTGGGTCAGAGGATCAAGCCCAGCTTGCCTTTGATGAAGCCAATTCGTTTGTGAAGGCCACGCCCGCGCTGGCTAAGGCGGCGCACATCGTCGAATCCGAGTTGGAGCTTGAGCACAAGGCGTCCGGATCGATTTTGCGCGCCATCGCTGCCGATGGCGACGTGCAGCACGGCAAGACGCCCTATTTCGTCTTGATTGACGAACTGCACGTTTGGAAAAACCGCCGCCTCTGGCGCGCGCTCAAGAGCGGCCTGCTAAAAATCCCTAATACGTTGCTGGTCATCATCACCACGGCGGGACGCGGTCACGACACGTTGGCCCGCGAGGAATACGATTACGCGCGCAAGGTTGCGGCTGGCGAGATTGAAAATCCGTCTTATCTGCCGATCATTTTCGAGCCGCCCAAAAAATTCGACTGGCGCGATGAAAATGTATGGCACCGGGTTAATCCGGGCCTCAAATGTGGCTTCCCCGATCTAATCGGAATGCGCCAAGCGGCGCTTGAGGCGCGAGACAAGCCGTCCGATTGCGATGACTTTCGGCAGTATAATTTGAACGAGTGGCTGGACCATTCAACGTCGCCTTTTGTCGAACTGAGCGTCTATGACGAAGGCGCGCGCCCCGTCGATTTGGACGCGCTCGCCAGTCAACCGTGTTGGCTGGGCGTCGATTTGTCGAGTACCAGCGATCTAACCGCCGTTGTCGCCGCGTGGCGCGACGGCGATGATGGTTATCTGGTTCATCCGTGGTTCTTTTGCCCGCGCGACAATCTCCGGCGCCGCGCCGATCGCGACGGCGTGCCGTATCCCAAATGGGCAGAGGATGGCTTTATCGCGCCGACGTCCGGCAATGTGGTCGATTTCCGCGCCGTAGAAGATTGCATCCGCGCCGCTTGCGCCCGGTTTGACGTGCGGGAAATCGCCTTCGATCCGTACTTGGCGCGCAACATCATGAACAACTTATTGGACGATGGCTTGCCCGCTGTGGAAATGCGGCAGGGCTGGGTCACTATGGCGCCCGCTATCAAAGAGCTTGAGCGCGCGATTATCGGGCGCCGCTTCACGCATGGCGGCCATCCCGTGTTGCGCTGGAATTTCTCAAATATCGCGGTTGAGGAAGACAAGGCCGGGAACAAGACGTTCCACAAAGGCAAAAGCCGCTTCAAACGCATTGACGGCGCACAAGCCGCTGCAATGGCAGTCGGGCGAGCGTTCAACGGCGACGATGGCAAGTCAGTTTATAGCGACGAAGCCGCGCGCCCCACAGGTTTTCAAGTTTGGTGAGATAAGAAAATGGCCGATACCGAAACGGAACAGCTAGTCGTCGCGCTAGAGGCGCGCATTGACGCCTTTGAAAAGAACATGGCAAAGGCGGCCCAAACCGCAAACACAAACTGGTCCGCCATCGAAGCGCGCGGCAGACAGGCGGGCAATCGCATCCGCGCTGATATGGGCCGCGCGACCGCTGGCATTGCCAATGGCTTTAAGGCGCTTAACGGCTCGATCATCGGCAGTTTGGGATTAACCGGCGCAGCTAGCGCGGCGGGCTTTCTGACGCTTGCCGTCAAGATCAATGGTGAGCTGGCAAAGATGGCGTCGCTTGCGAAGCAAGCCGAAATCTCAACCGACAAGCTCCAAGAGATTAAGTACGCCGCGAATATCAACGGCGTGTCGGATGACGATTTCGCCACGTCGCTGCAGCAATCGTTGGCGATGCTTGAGGAAGCACAGCACGGCGTTAATGACCTGAAACGCCTCTTCAATGCGAACGGAAAATCTATTCGAGATTCGAATGGCGAGCTAATCAAGTTCGACAAACTGCTTGAGATTGCTGCGGACCTAATCTCACGCGCGCCAACGAATGAGGCCAAGGTCAAGATCACCGAAATGATGGGGCTTAGCCGCGATTGGATTCGAACGTTGCAAGGCGGTCCCGAAGCCTTTCGCAAAATGCAGCAAGAGGCTCAGAGTGCGGGCGCGGTGATCGATTCAGCGACCATCGCCAAGGCTAAGGAATTTGACCAAGCGTGGGCTAAGGCCGTCGTTAAGTTCAAAGCGGGCATCACCGAAACCTTGGCCGATCTTTCAGTGGCTTTCGCCGAATTTTGGCAAAACATCATCGATGACGTTCCGGGCGCGTCCTACATTGTGGAAAAAATGCGCCGCATGTTCGGCGGCCTTGAGGGAATGACGATCCCCGAATTGCAGGACGCCCTACAGCGTTCGATTGAACAGGGCGTCGATAAGGTCGAAATCGAGCGCATCCAGGCTGAGCTTGATCGCAAAATGGGCAAAAAGCCGCTGCGGATTGAGATTCATCCCGAGGTGAAGGGACCGCCTTCCGTCATTCCGCAAGAGAAACAGAAAAACGCTTTCGATAGCGCGGTCTTTGAGACTCAGAAGCGTATCGCTGCGACAGAAGCCGAAACCGCAAGCATCGGGAAAAATTCGGAGGAGCGGACGCGCGCAATCACTGTTGCCGAGCTTGAGGAAGCGGCGAAGCGCGCCAACACGCAAGCCGGTTTCCAGAACGCGACCGTCACCGATGAGCAGCGCGACAAAATCAACAAGCTTGCCGACGCAATGGAGGCGGCGGCGCAAAAGCAGCGCCTCGCGGAAGAGCAATTCAAGGGCTTCAACGAGCTGCTTCAGCAGTCGGGCCAAACGGCAATCGACTTCATTCAAAAGTTGGGCGACAAAACCGCCAATTTCCGGCAGATGATTCAAAGTGTGATTCAGTCGATGGAAAAAATGGCGCTCCAGGCTGCTTTGCTGGGACAGGGGCCGCTAGCGGGGATATTCGGCACAGCCACGGGTGTTCCTGGCGGCACGGGCGGCTTGTTGGGCGCGCTTGCCGGTCTATTTGGTGGCAAGCGTGCGGAAGGCGGCGACGTTGATCCCGGCAAGGCGTTTCTAGTCGGCGAACGCGGCCCGGAAATCTTCGCGCCCAAGGTCGCGGGCGGGATCATCCCGAACCATCGGCTTGCACTTGGCGGCGGCAGCGTCGGGCGCGTCGGTCACACCTTCAACTCACACGTCACCGTGCAAGGCGGCGCCGGAAATGCGGAGGGCAACGAGGATATTGCCCGGCGCGTCGGCGCCAGCGTCCGCGAGCAGTTCGGATCAATGATGCAGGACGCGCTCTATACCCAGATGAAGCCGGGCGGCACTGTCTGGCAGATGATGCAGAAGGGCAAGTGAAGGCCAATCGGGTAGTTATAGCAGTTTTCGCGCTCGACGGCCGCGGAAACCCCGAAAATAATTTGCTGCCATCGGCGGCGTGCGGAGTGATCGGCTGACTATAACTCAAGCTGTAAACATTTACAGTTTGATGAGGAAAAATCGAATGCGCGCCATGATGATTCGGCTTCCTGTAGAGCGGGGTATGCAGCTTGCCGCCTTTGCCGACGAACACAGCCTCACTTATGGCGAGGCTATCGGCATCCTACTCGACCACGGGGCAAAAACCGGGCTCGGCAACAGTCTGGCGCTTCCCGGCATTGGGATAACCGCCGTTGGTGACCTTATCGGGGTCGCAATCGATGGCTTCGCGCTAATCCCGCTTACGGTTGCTCAGGCCGAGTCGTTCGCGGCTGGGCTACAGAAGGCGGCGACAACGCCCGGTGTGGCAATCCTCGATCTGGATATGCCCGACACCATCACACTCTCGCGAAAGGGCGCTGGCGTCGTCGTATCGGTGAGCCGGGCGGGTGAAACGAAATTCCAGCGCGTATTCGCCTGCGGAGTTGCGAAGGCCATGGCCGAACGGATTCATGACGCGGCTATTCGGGCCGGAACCTTTAACGCGTTTATGGCGGACCTTGGCGATCTACCTTGAGGGCCAAATAAAAAAGCCGCGCATGGTGGAGAGGCCATGCGCGGCGATAATGTCGATACTGGAGACCCGATGCCTTTGCGAGAGATCAAGTCAGGATGAATTATAGCGCATCCCTCGCCGACGATCACGCAACACGCGCCACCAAAAGCGGAACGCGTTGGTCTCACAAATCCGCCGTCGCGGATGGCGATTTCGTCAATTCGCTCAACGCCGCTGGCTTTTTCCGCTCAACCGCGCCGGGGGTGCCCTATGTAGTAGGCGCACCCTCCAAAGACACTCTCTCAGACTCACTCAGCGAAGATTCAAAAGCCAAGAAACATTCCACCATTCCACTACCGCCTGTTTCTCTGCCATGCACTCACCCTGACGTAGCCAAGCCGATGCCTAAGCCGTGGCGCGACACAGGGGAGGAAATACGCGGCCTGTTTTACCACGACGCCATGCGCGGGATGCCGAACGTTCGGGGCTTCACACTATGCCTCTCAGACGACGTACAGCGCCTCGCCAGAGGGCAGGGCAAGCATTGCCTCGCTTGGCTGCACAAACGAGTGGTCCGGTACCTACGCGTCACTGGCGGGCCTCCTACGCCGTTCTGGTTCGCTATCGAGGAGTCGGATGGAAAGGGCGAGCTTCACTGCCATGGCGAGATTGTCGTTAGCCCCGAAAAGGAAAAGGCGGTCCGGGCGGCGCTCAAGAGGGCAGGCGGCGAATGGGAGCGGGACGGCACGCAACTCCGGTTTTCAAAAACCGCGCCGAATTTCCGTTGGGCTGGCTACTGCCTCAAGGGTTGCCACAAGGCGCGGCCGGTACGGCGCCGGTATATGCGGCAGTTCGGATCACCCCGCCGCTGGGTCGCTGGATTTGAGGGCAAGAGCGTGACGGCCAGTGAGGATTTGCGGCAGTTAGCAACTACATTGCATGTCGCGGCGATTGCGTGGAGCTTCACGTCTTCACTGCGTTAGTCTTGCGATCGTCGATAATTGTGAACTGGGGTTCTGTGGTAGTAGCTTGTTGGCTGGGTAACGGTGAGGCTGTGCAAGCGGACTGTGAACCTGGGCCAGTTGGACCAAGTGTCACGTACTGTGCATTGTCCTGCGATGGATCAGCCAATTTGTCATTGAAAAGGGAGCGGTACTGAGGTGATTGCTGAGATAGCTTAGCCAAAAATTCCACGAAGTTCTTTTCTATCCAATCCAAAATACTCTTTGCATTTGACGTGTCAAACTTTGCGATTAAGTTCGTCGGACGTTTCTTTGCGAGATGAAAAATTTGCTCGCGGAGCTTTGTCATTAGTCCGGCATTGTCTCCAATTCGCGCTGGGTCCACGTTAAAATCCTTTGCTTGCATGTTTCCCTTGTCTGTATTCGTCAAGAAGCCAACAAGCCCTCTGGCATGTACGCCAAAGGATTCAAAATGAGCATTCCACGATAGATAATGCTGCTCCTGCAGCATTTGTTGATACGTATAACGAAGCATCTTGAGCATATAGGGCAAGTGCTCTGTGAGGTAATTGCACTTTTGCTGTTCATCAGCCACGGCATGTCTCCAAAATTGAAAGGTTCGATGGACTATAGCACCATCAACCAACGCTGACTCGTCGATCATTCCAGTTATACAAATAAGTCAATACTGACTTCGTTGCCAACTGATTCCGAGTGTGCGAGTCAATGCCTTGCGCAATGTCGCGCGTGGGAGTTGGGAATTCATGGCTACCTTCAAAAATAGCAAGTTGCTGCATCGCGCATGTCAAAGCATCGCTGATCTTGAGCCGTGCCCTATGGCAGGCGTCGTGACGGCGGATCAAATAAAGCTTGCGCTAGGTGAGTTGCTAGACATTTGGTCCGACTCAATCGCGCCCAAATGCTCGAACCATGGCAAGCGATGACATGCCATGGCGAATGTTCCCGCTAGGTTCCAATCATGGGAATTTCGCTCGGATCAAAGAATCCTATCGCTATCCTAGGAAGGGTGTACTAGGTGAACACCCTCAATTCACACATAGAGGGAGCATCCAAGCCATGAAGGCACCTAACCCGCCAGACTTTGTAGATTCTGATGAACTGCGCGAGCAGCGCGCTAGAAGCAAAGCGCGTCGCCTTGGCTACAAGGTAGAGAATGACCAAGGCGGATACAGGCTTTTGAGAATTTTACCCGCCGAGGCCCTTATTGATGATAACCTTACGTTAGATCAATTGGAGGAATGGCTGGATCGATTTGAGGATGAAGACCCGGTGGGATTGATGAAGACCATCATCGCCGAAAATCCGGGTGCATCTAAACAGCAAATTAGGCGGCTTTTGCTCGGCGAAGTGCGCGCGGGCAAAAAGCTGCAAGAGACAATCGTGGACGAAGCCGTTACAAAGCTTTTTCGCGATAAATAGAAGCCCGGCATTGGTCATTAGCTTCTCGTGAACGGGCCGGTCCTAGCGACCTGCCCTTTTCTGTTATGAAGATGCTAAGCCTGTCCCGTTGCATTCGGGACACTTTGGCGACGCCGGAGGCGTCGTGCCGGGCACGATGTCAGTCGCTCTTTTGTCTACGCCGTCACCGCCGCACGCCGGACAGATTTCCTCTGGATTTAGATTGTCGGCCATAGTCGAATTTCTCCCCCATATGACTGTTCAGCCGTCATAGCACGCCAAGGTGAATTCAGAGCTAATAACCACTCCAACAAGCGTTGTGTGCTGTCGGTCTATCCTGTCATGATAGGCCTGCCAGAAATAGGGAATGACAACATGGGAATGCGAACCGGCGGTGAAGGCCCGTTGACAGTCAAAGACATACGGGAAGCAATCCAAGGTTTGGACGGCGATATCGAAGTGATATTTGGCGCCACACGCAATGGGAAGGAACTGCGGTTTTTTCGTTTCAAATGGAGGGGAGACAAGCTCTTGCAGATTGAATTGAACGAGGCGGACTAAAGCAGCTAGTTTTAGCGGCGACCGCTTCCCGATCGGATATTGCGTCGCAACGCCTCGTCATCGACGCTATAATCAGGTTCGCGCAATGGTTCGCTTTTGCTGCGGTTAGACGCCGTGCAAGCCCAAACGAGCGCAATGACCCAACCAACAAAAGTCCAGCCAAGCAGAAGATTTAGAATGAAGATCGCGCCGCTATTATGGTGCCGTCCCGCGACGATGGTTGGAAAAAAATATATTACAAGGGCGATTAGGATTAGTACCCAGCCGGTTTCCACGTTGTCCCCCTTCACTCTGTACTACGGCAACTATAGCGTGAATCCATCGAAACGCAATTTCTCAATAGCCTCTTTCATCGCCTCGACCGGCTGGCCATGAACGTATCCCGCATGAGGCGAATTGTCAGCGTGCCCGCAAAGACGCCGTTGCAAAGAATCCGCGACGCCAGCGCGGTCCAATCCCGTCGTGAATGAGTGCCGGAACGAATAGAATACCTTTTTTGGGTCACTGATGCCGATTTCTTTTGAGCGGATCACCCTGATAAACGCCCTTGGAATGAAGCGCGGAAAATGGTGATTGAGCGCGAGCTTGCCACCGGCTTTCGCCCGCTGTTTTGCCTCTATGCCCTTGCGATACCAATCCGGGAATAGGTGCGTCGCTCCGCTGGCCCGTAGTTTCGCCACGCGCTTTTCAAATCCCAAGCTAATCAAAGTGCTATGGACGGGAATGAGGCGCCACGATTCCGCGTTCTTTGTCTCCTCCTCGATTGCGATAACGAGAATCCCGCGTTCATGCCGGATGCTATCCAGCTTGATTTGTGCAAGTTCGCTGTCCCTTGCGCCAGTGAACAGCGCGCATAGCTCCACCCACTGAGCTTCATTGAACGGCTTGCCGGTATTGAATCGCTTGGCGGAAAAGATTTTGGTGAGATCGCTAGGCGAGAAATCCAAGCGGCGCGGCTGGCCCTTGTCTTTCACTGTTTCGATCTTGATGCCGTCAGAAGGATTGTCGGGAAGGATTTCATTGCGCTTGCACCATTCGAATATCGAATGAAGCTTGCTGAGATATTTGTCATTAATCGTTCGCGTATTCAGCACCGGAAACGGCGTAGCTCTGGCCTTATTGGCCTTAATCGCGTCCGGTACGGTTATTTGGTCACCGAATCGCTGTGTGCGGTTTGCGGGCAATTCCGCCAGAACGCGCTTGAAGCCGATCACGTCTTGTCGCGTGATCCTATAGAGCGGCTTCGCATGGCCTAGGTGTTCCTCGAACATGCGCGCGGTTAGCTTGGACTCATAGTCTGTCTGCGATGAGGCGCCGCGTTCCTTCACGAAATCCGGCACTATCTCGCTTAGGGATTTCGTGCTGTCCGGTCCGATGATCCTCGCGTCCAAGGGATCATTCGCCCCTGTGGGTTCCAGCTTTGCGGTCAGCAGCGGGTGGGTCGGCGCTGTATCGCCTTCGCCCCGGTCTCGTTCGTCCTTTCGTTTTTCTATTTCCAACTGGATTGCTGCGAGTTGGCGTCCCAGCGCGCGCCACTCTGGCGAACCGCGTTCCGCCTTCACGTTTCCGTTTGCGGCGAACGCATCAATAGCCCATCCAATGATGCCGTCGCATTCGTCGTCCGGCGCGGTGCCGCTCGCTACGCGCCGAAGATGCTTGGCATAGATCGGTGCCGACTCTTCGCGCCAAGCGGCATCGTAGCCGCCAAAATTGCGACCGCGATCATCCTTCGCTAATTCGCGGCTGTAGTGGGTGAGGGCGAGTTGTTCGGGCGTGAGCGGTCTGCCAGAGCGCGGCGTTTCGGTTTGGACTGTCCTGGCCCTAGCTTCAGCCAGCGCGGCCTCAAGACACGTGCGTTGCTTTGCCAAGGCGGCGGGCAAGCGTCGGTTGGCTTCGGAACGAGTGTTCGTCCCCAGCGCCGTCCAAAGCTCTTTCTTGCCGACGAATGGTTGGAGCGGCGCCGGGACTACGAGGCGGCTGTGATACCAGCCTGCTTTTTCTACGAGGTGGCGGACGGGCGGCATTGGGTCTGTCGATTGCTGTTTCATGGCCTCAGTTATAGCGCTCAGTGAGCGCTACACTTTGGAGAAGCACTTGTAGAAAACTTTTGGGGATTAGGAAGGGAAAATCAGTATCTTAGAGAAATCTCAAAGGCTTAAATTAGCGTTGGGTTGTATCCTCTCGGCCGCACCATTTTTTCTGAAAACCATCCCATGATCGGGCGGTCGCCGCGAGCTTGGCATGGGCTACGGCTTTTTCCTGCCGATACGCGTGGGTCCGTGCCCGCATGAATCCGCGCCCCGTATGGTAGTGCGGTAGCATTTTTCCGCCGACGCAATCTGCCGCATTGCAGCTACGGGCTGCGGTGACATGATGCCGGACCTTGCAACAGCAAGGCAAAATGGAGGGCGACAAATGCGATTAGTATCATTGACGGTGATGGCGGCGGCCGTTGCGGCAGTCGTGGCGATAGCGGCAAGCGGACCGGCGACTGCGGCCAGAAGCTGCTCGTGCCTTAGCATACTCTCCAGCGGATTTTGCACCGAGTATGGGCACTGTCACGATTTGGAGGCGTCCGTCCCGACCTTCAAACCAGTCCGCAGCGCGAAGCAGTGCCGGCATTCCCAAACGCTTCTCTGCGACAACGACACTTGCAAAGTCGTCTGCGACCCGAGCAAGAAATAGCGCAGCAGCCGATACATTTGCGACAATCTTGCGGGGATGGTCTGGCCATCCCCGCTCACCCGCCCAGGTCGGACCGGGCTCGGCTTAGCAAGCCAAAAGCAATCGCAGCGTAGGCGCCGCGGCTCAGTGCGCCGGCGTCGCCATGGCGGTCATCGGCGAGACAAGCTTGGCGTGCTGCCCGGCGGCCGGATGCGCGCGCGCGTGGCGAGGGCTGCTGACACGGGCGTGCCTCAGGCGGCCATTGCTCGGCTCGCTCCGCTCGTTCGCGCCAGTCGTTGCCGCGCTCGGCGGCGGCTCGAGCGCCGCGTCGGCGACCGGACGTTCCTGCACCGGCCAACCGATGTCGAGCAGGCTCGGCACCGGGAGTTGCGCGTCGGAGGAGGGCAGCTCCACCAAGGCCTGGTAGGGCCACGGCGAGGTTTCGGTGCCGGCTTCGACCGACGGTGAGTCGATCTCGATGTCGGCCGTGCTCGCGGCGCGAGCGAGCGCGTAGCGCGGATCGAAAGCGCCCTCATCGGGTGCCGGCAGCTCGGCAGATTCGGACGCCGGGCTGTCGGTGAGTTGCGGCCAGGCCGGCCCATTGCCGCTGTCGTCCATGACGGTCTGCCCGGCCATCGACCACGCCACCGTCCATATCGACCGTTCGGCAATCGGTCCTGGCGCCATCGTCGCCGATGGCACCACCTGCACGATGCGGAAGCCCTTATCCTTTAACGCCTTGAGCAGGCCGGGCAGCGCCGCCACGGTCCAGGGGTGGATGTCGTGCAGGAGCAGCATGCCCTTGCCCTTGGCTTCGAGCCGGCTCATGGCGCGGGCGATGATCTGCGACGGCGAGATATGGCGGTGCCAGTCGTCGGCCACGACGTCGGTCGAGAACACGACCAGCGACCGCGCGGCAAGCTCGCTCTCGACGACGTCAGTGCGCCCGAAACCCGGAATGCGGAAGAACGGCGCCAGCCCGCCGCCATCGCCGAGCGCGGCGCTCACATTGTCGATGCCCGCATCGATCTCCCATCGCACCTTCTCGTCCGAGATGCGGTCGAAACGCAGCGGATGATCCTGGCTGTGCGAGCCGATCGTGTGTCCCTCGTCGTGAATGCGGCGCACCACGGCGGGATAGGCTTTCGCCATTTCGCCGACCAGGAAAAACGTCGCTTTCACGCACTGCGATGCGAGGATGTCGAGGATCTGGTTGGAATAGGGCGCGATCGGGCCGTCATCGAAGGTCAGCACGACCTCATGATCGTCGAGCGGCAGCGTTTGGTGATATTGCAGCGTGCCGAGGCGCTGATATTCGCTCGGATCGATGGTCAGCACGCGGCTGGTGCCGATGGCGTCGGAATGTCCCGGGCAGTCTTGCGCGCGCGCAACCGTCGCGGCGCCAAGCGTGACGCCGACCACCGCGCCGAAAACCGCAGCGCTCAGGATTGTCCGTGGCTTATCCATGTCCTCAGTCCCGGCTTGCTCGATAGCGGCAAACCGCTCGTCCCTCAAAGGCGACCTTACCTACCCCGTCCCTGAACCGCGCATTAACGGCCTGGGGCGCCGCCAAGCCCTGTTGACAAGGCCTGTTGATAAGTCAGGCAGTTAGCCGGCTTTTCCTTACCCTTAACCATACCCCCCCTAATCTGCCGTGTCAGGAATTCCAGGACGGGGCGTGAGTATGAAGGCCGCTGCGGCAGCCCGGGCATGGTGGGCGGCACCCCGGCGGCGGACGCGCGAGCCGAAGGGTGCCGCGGCGCTGCGTGCGGCAGCCTCGCATCTGTCCTCCTATGTGCTGATGGCCTTGGCGGTGGCGATGCTGGTCTGTGCCGTGGCCGGCTTTGCCGTCACGGTGCGCGAGGATCATCGGCTTGCGGCCGAGCGGCACGCCGCCCTCGAACTGGCGCGCGACGAAGTCCGCGGCGTGTTCGGCGACAGCGACGTTTTCGACGATTCGAGGCTGCCGCTGATCGCGCGGCTCGCGGGCCTAAAAGATTTGCGCTTCGACACCGATGAGGCGAGCACCGCCGGGCGCGAAGCGCAGTCGCTGCACGACGAGCGCGGCCGCATCGTCGGCTGGTTCAGCTGGGCGGCCGACCGCGCGCTGATCCGCGCCGAGATTTGGCTGTGGGGTCTGATCGGCGCGGTCGGCACCGCGCTCGGCGTCTGCGCCTTTCTCGCCGCCGGCCTGATCCAGCGGCTGGCGCGCTTGCTGGCGTCGAGCCTCAAGACCATCCGCAAGCTCACCCGCGAGGACGCGCTGACCGGCTTGCCCAATCACCGGGTGATGCTGGAAAGCCTTGATCAGGCGCTGACGCGGCGCCGATCCGGCGTCGTCGTGCTGGCGCTCATCGATATCGACGGCTTTCGCGAGGTCAACGATACCCACGGCCGCTCAGGCGGCGATGCGCTGTTGAAAAACATCGCCGAACGTCTTCACGCCAGCCTGCCGGCCGGCGCCCAGTTCGGCCGCTTCGACGACGACGAGTTCGCCGTGATCATGAGCAGCGCAGATGTCCAAGCGGCAAGCGCGCTCGCCGAAACGTTGCGGGCGTCGCTGCAACGGCCGATCTTCATGGAGCAGAACTGGCAAATCAGCGCCGGCATCGGCGTCGCGCAGGCGCCGGACGACGGCGGCACCGCCGACGAGCTCAGCCGCCGCGCCGACTTGGCGCTGCGCGCCGCCAAGCGCGGCGGGCGCGGCACGGTGCAGTGTTTCGAGCCGTATATCGAGACGGAATATTCCGAAGAGCGCTTCATCCGGCGCGAGCTTGAATCGGCGCTCTCCTCGGGCGGCCTCGACGTGCATTACCAGCCCGTGGTCGCCGCGGCGGGGGGCGCCATGATCGGGGTCGAGGCGCTGTTGCGCTGGACCCATCCGACCCGCGGCGCCATCGGGCCGTCGGTCTTCATTCCGCTTGCCGAGCAGAGCGGCCTGATGCCCCAACTCGGCGAATTCGTGTTGCGGCGCGCGCTGGCCGATGGCGTGCGCTGGCCGAATCTGACCGTGGCGGTCAATCTCTCGCCGATCCAAATCCGCGACCGCAAGCTCGTGGATCTTGTCGCCGCCGTCATTGCCGAGAGCGGCATCGCGCCGTCGCGCGTCATTTTCGAAGTGACCGAAGGAGTTTTGATCGAAGACCCGCAGGAGACCTTGCAGCGGCTCGAAGCGTTGCGCGCGCTCGGGGTGAGCATCGCCCTCGACGATTTCGGCACCGGCTATTCGAGCTTGAGCTACCTGCAAAAGTTCCCGTTCAGCCAGATCAAGATCGACCGCGCCTTTGTCGGCTCGCTCGGCACCACTGGTCATGCCGGCGCCATCATCCAATCCATCGTCGCGCTCGGCCATGCGCTCGGCATGAAAGTGCTTGCCGAGGGCGTCGAGACCGACGAGCAGCGCGTGCTGCTGCGGCTTGCCGGCTGCGACGAGATGCAGGGCTTCCTGTTCGCAAAACCACGGTCGGCCGAGGCGATCGACAAGGTCGCGGTGCGGCCCGCCAATGGGCGTGCCGCCAAGCTTGCGGCCGCACGCTGACAGGCCGGCGCGTAGCGGCTATTGATGGAGTGCCCTTTGGCCCCGTTCGCATGGGCAATGGAGCGCTCGATGGTCCAGAACAGCTTTCCCGGTCTCGATTTCGGTCTCGGCAGCGACATCGACATGCTGCGCGACACGGTGCGGGCCTTCGCCCAGAACAAGATCGCGCCGTACGCGGCCGAGATCGACCGCTCCAACAGCTTTCCCCGGGAGCTGTGGCCGCAGCTCGGCGAGCTCGGGCTCTTAGGCGTCACGGTCGAGGAGGCGTGGGGCGGGGCGGGGCTCGGATACCTCGCCCATTGCGTCGCCATGGAGGAGATTTCGCGCGCCTGCGCGGCGGTCGGGCTGTCCTATGGCGCCCATTCGAACCTGTGCGTCAACCAGATCCGCCGCAACGGCAGCGACGACCAGCGGCGCCGTTATTTGCCAAAACTCATTTCCGGCGAGCACGTCGGCGCGTTGGCGATGTCGGAGTCTGGCTCGGGCTCTGACGTTGTCTCGATGCGCACCCGCGCCGACCGCAAGGGCGACCGCTACATCCTCAACGGCTCGAAAATGTGGATCACCAACGGGCCGGTCGCCGATACGCTCGTGGTTTATGCCAAGACCGACCGCACGGCAGGCGCCCGCGGCATCACCGCCTTCCTGGTCGAGAAGACGTTTCCGGGGTTTTCGACGGGCCAAAAACTCGACAAGCTCGGCATGCGCGGCTCCGACACCAGCGAGATCGTATTTCAGGACTGCGAGGTGCCGGAAGGAAACGTGCTCGGCGTCGTCGGCAACGGCGTCAATATTTTGATGTCCGGCCTCGATTACGAGCGCGCCGTGCTGGCGGCAGGCCCGGTCGGCGTGATGCAGGCCTGCCTCGACCTGGTCATTCCCTACGTCCACCAGCGCAGCCAGTTCGGCCAGCCGATCGGCCGCTTCCAGCTCATCCAGGCAAAACTCGCCGACATGTATGTGACGCTCAACGCCTCGAAGTCCTACGTCTATGCCGTGGCGCGCGCCTGCGATCGCGGCGAAACCACGCGCGAAGACGCCGCCGGCGCCATCCTCTATGCCGCCGAGCGCGCCACCTGGATGGCGCTCGAAACCATCCAGTGCCTCGGCGGCAACGGCTACATCAACGATTTTCCGGCCGGACGCTTGTTGCGCGACGCCAAACTCTACGAGATCGGCGCCGGCACCAGCGAAATCCGCCGCATGCTGATCGGGCGGGAGATATTTGAGAAGACTAGATAATATTCAATTTGACAAGTATCATTAAATCCGACATATTATATGATAATAGATATGAGAGGATTCCATGCAGGTCGATCATCGACTGATGCGCCAGCTGACCGATGGGCTGACTTCGAAATCCGAGAAAATGCGCGTTCTTGCGAAGGCTGGTTACAAACGCCAGGCAATCGCAGATTTCCTCGGTACCCGATATCAATTTGTACGCAACGTCCTGGTCCAGGATGAGGCCCGCAATGCCAAGAAAGCGGTCGCGACGGAATCTGGCGAAGTTCAGTTGGCGCCGACGAAGCTCCGGCTCGGCCCGGATGGTCGCGTGCTTATCCCGGCCGCATTTCGCGAGGCGTTGGGACTTTCCGAAGGTGATACGCTCGTCGCGTCCATCGATAATGGCGAACTCAATCTTTTGACGCGTCGTGCGGCCGTACGGAGGGCACAAGCCATTGTGCGTCAATTCGTGCCGCAGGGCGTTAGTTTGGTCGATGAACTAATCGAGGATCGGCGTCGCGAGGTCGAACGCGAGCAAAATGATGGCTAGCGCTGTTCTGGACTCATCGGCAGTTCTCGCCATTCTCAATGCGGAACCGGGCGCCGACTTGGTCATTGCAACGCTCGATGATGCACTTCTTTCCACGGTAAATTATGCCGAGGTCGTTACCAAGATCGTCGAGCGCGGCGGCACTTACAAGGAAGCAGAAGCCGCTTTGCAGTTGATTACCGCGACCGTCATCGATTTTGACCTTGCTCTCGCGCAGCGGACTGGAGCGCTGCGAGCAGAAACGCGTAAGCGCGGCCTTTCGCTCGGCGATCGAGCTTGCCTGTCGCTGGCAGAGCGCGAAGGCGTACCTGCCATAACTGGCGATCGCAGTTGGGTTGGCGCGGTTTCGAGTGTTGAGGTTCGTCTATTCCGGTGACTCTTCACGCTTGCTCGGAAGATCACAGCCGCCGATCAAACTCCAACACCGCGTTCAGCAAGACCTGCGCACCCGCGGCGCATTGGTCGAAACTCGTCGATTCCGCTTCGTTGTGCGAAATCCCTCCGGCGCAGGGCACGAAGATCATGGCGGTCGGCGCCACACGGGCGACATAGGCGGCGTCGTGGCCGGCCCCGGAGATCATGTCGCGCGATTGGAAGCCGGCTTTCTCGGCGCCGATGCGCACGCATTCGATCAGTTCGGGCGTAAACTTTACGGGGGGTGACTGCCAAATCCGCGTCTCGGCGTAAGTCAGCTGCAGCGGTGGCATCACGTCGGCAAGCGCTAAGCGGAATTGCGCCTCCATGGCGTCGAGAATTTTTTCCGCCGGATGGCGGAAGTCGACGCTAAAGAAAACCTCGCCGGGGATGACGTTGCGGCTGTTCGGCTTGTTTTCGATCAGGCCAACAGCGCCGACCGCGTCAGGCGCGTGCTCGCGGGCAATCACGTCGATGCGTTCGATCATGCGCGCGGCGCCGATCAGCGCATTTTTACGCAACGGCATCGGCGTCGCGCCGGTGTGCGCCTCTTGGCCGGTGACGGTGACTTCGTACCAGCGCATGCCCTGCACGCCCTGCACCGCGCCGATCATGCGGCCTTCGGCTTCGAGGATCGGGCCCTGCTCGATGTGCAGCTCGAACATGGCGGAAAACTTGCGCGCGCCGGCTTTCTCCTGGCCTTTGTAGCCGATGCGCTGCAATTCATCGCCGAAGGTTTTGCCGTCGCGATCGGCACGCGCGTACGCATAGTCGGGCGAAAACACGCCGGCGAACACGCCCGACGCCAGCATCGCCGGCGCAAAACGCGCGCCCTCTTCGTTGGTCCAGTTGACGATCTCGATCGGCGCATTGGTTTCGTACCCGACTTGGTGGAGCGTGCGCATGGCTTCCAGCGCGCCAAGGACGCCGAGCACGCCGTCGAACTTGCCGCCGGTCGGCTGGGTGTCAAGATGCGAGCCCATGGCGATCGGAGAAAGATTTGGGTCCTTGCCCGGCCGACGCGCGAACATGGTGCCGACTTCGTCGACCGCGACGGTGCAGCCGAGCGCCTCGCATTGCGCCTTGAACCAGTCGCGCATCTGGCGGTCGAGATCGGTGAGCGTCAGGCGGCAAATGCCGCCTTTCGGCGTCGCGCCGATCTGCGCCGTGTGCATCAGCGTGTCCCAAAGCCGCTGACCGTCGATTTGCAGATTCTGCACGTCCGAAAATTCCAGCTGCCGGCAGCGGCCCATCTTCCCCGGAATTCGCGCTTGAACCAAGCTTCATGCCGGACGGACACGCCATGAGCGCTCAGCCAGCGGCTCAGTAACTCATTGAACTACTCGTTCGCTGAGGTGGCAGCGACCGCCTGTGGCATACTAACTCATTGAATCTACGACGAATCAGCTATGGTGTCGGCTGCCGGCAAAGCGGGAGCGAGCGCCATGCTGCGCGTGCGACTGAAAGCGGACGGCCGTTTGGTCGAAGTCCTTCCGGATGGCAGCGAGCGGGCCATTCCGTCCGATCCGCGTTCCATCGCAACGGCGGCGCATCAGGCGGCGCGTTCGGTGGATGCGCGCTCACTCGACGCCACCTACGCCCGCAATGTCCGCGGACAGACCGGGCTCACGCAGACGGCCTTCGCCGCCCGCATCGGCGTGCCGGTCGAAACCGTGCGCAATTGGGAGCAGGGCAAACGCTCGCCGCGCGGACCCGCCCGCGCGCTGCTCAAAGTCATCGAGCAGGCCCCGGACGCCGCCTTTGCGGTGCTCGCCAAGGCGAATTCCCGCTAGCTGCGGAACGTCCCTTCGTCGTCCGCATTGGGCTGGCATTCATGCCGGCAATAGCCGATCCTTGGCCGCGGCGCGAAGGCGCGCGGCCCTCAGGAGCAGCGGATGGACGTGATCGAAAGTCATGGCGCCAAGATCCCGGTCATCGGGTTCGGTACCATGACGCTGAAGGAGAATCTCTGCGTTGAACTGGTCGAGGCAGCGCTGCATCTGGGCTATCGGCATCTCGATACCGCGCAGAACTACGGCAATGAGCGCGAGGTCGGCGAAGGCCTCCGCGCCTCCGGCGTGCCGCGCGAGGACGTGTTCATCACCACAAAAGTCTGGTTCAACCGCTTGGCGCCGGGCGACCTCGAGCGGTCGGTCGACGAAAGCCTTGAGCGGCTCAAGCTGCCGTGGGTCGACCTGTTGCTGATCCACTGGCCCAACGCGCAAATCCCGCTGGCGGGATCGATTGAATCGTTATGCAAGGTCAAGCGTGCCGGGCTCGCCAAGCATATCGGGGTGGCGAATTTCACCGTCGCCATGCTCGATGAAGCGACGCAAGCGGCGAGCGAGCCGCTCGCAGCCTTGCAGATCGAAACCCATCCCTATCTCGACCAGACCAAGGTTTTGGCCGCGGCGCGCCGGCTCGGCTTGGCGGTGGTGGGCTATTGTCCACTGGCGCGCGGCAAGGTGCCCGCCGACGCGGTGCTGCAAGGGATCGGCCGCGCCCACGGCAAATCGCCGGCGCAAGTGTCGCTGCGCTTCCTCGAGCAGGAGAGGATCATTCCGATCCCGCGCACGTCGAAGCGCGAACGGCTCGCGGAAAATCTCGGCAGCCTTGAATTCAAACTGACGGACGCCGAAATGGCGGAGATCAGCATGCTGGCGCGGCCGGGCTCGCGTATCGTCAGCCCGCCGCAGGCGCCGCAATGGGATAGCTAGGCAGCGGACCATGAGCGCGAGCGAAGCCATGCCACGCATCGAGGCCAATGGGGCGCGGATTCCGCTGCTCGGGCTCGGCACCTGGGAATTGCGCGGCCGCACCTGCGCCCGCGTGGTCGAGCAGGCGTTGCGGCTCGGCTATCGCCACCTCGATACGGCTGAGCTCTACGAAAACGAGCGCGAGGTCGGTGAAGGCTTTCGCGCCTCGGGCGCCAAGCGCAACGACGTGTTCGTGACCACAAAAATCTGGCCCAGCCATTTCGCCCCGCGCGAGCTCGAGCGCGCGGCGCGCGCTTGCCTGGTGCGGCTGCGGCTGAGCGAGGTCGATCTGTTGCTGCTGCATTGGCCCAATCCGCAAATTCCGCTGCCCGACACCATCGGCGCGCTGTGCAAGGTCAAGCGCGACGGGCTGGCGCGCCACATCGGCGTGTCCAACTTCACGGTCGCGCTTATCGACGAGGCGTTGGCGGCGGCGAGCGAGCCGTTGGTGTGCGATCAGATCGAGTGCCATCCGTTTCTCGACCAGTCCAAAGTGATCAAGTCCTGCCGCGGCCACGGCATGGCGGTGGTCGCCTATAGCCCGATTGCGCGCGGCGACGCCCGCGACAATGAGCTGCTCAGGCGCATCGGCGCAGCCCATAAAAAGACCGCCGTGCAGGTCTGCCTGCGCTTTCTGGTGCAACAGGACATCGTCGTCATCCCACGCACCAGCAAGGTGGAGCGGCTTGCGGAAAACGCCGCGATCTTCGATTTCGAGCTGAGCAAACAGGACATGACGGAGATTGCCGGCCTCGGCAGCCGCGACGGCAGGCTCGTCGACTGGGCGTTTTCCGGCCGGCCGAAGTGGGATTAACGGAAAATCCCTCCCCCACAAGGGGGAGGGGGTCGACGTCAGAACTCGACGTCGAGCTCCTCCAACTCATCGGGCTCGACCTTGGCGGCCGCAATCCACTCCTGCATCTGCGGCAGCGCCATGATGGTGCGGCAATATTGCGCCGAGACCGGATCGATGGCGACGTCGTAGGTGAGGAAACGCGCGCAGACTGGCGCGTACATGGCGTCCGCGGCGCACGGTTTTGCCCCGAACAGATAAGGGCCTTTGTACTTGGCGAGGCAGTCCTGCCAGATCGCGGTGACGCGATCGATGTCGGCGCGCGCGCCGGCCCACGATTTGAAGCCGGGGAAATGCGCCTTCAGATTCATCGGCAGCGCCGAGCGCAGATTGCTGAAGCCGGAATGCATCTCGCCGCAGATGGCGCGGCAATGGGCGCGCTGCGCCTGATCGGCCGGCAACAGGCCGGCCTCCGGGTGAAGCTCATGCAGGTACTCGGCGATCGCCAGCGTGTCCCAGACCTTGAGCCCGTCGTGGGTCAGGCCCGGCACCAGGAACGACGGCGACAGCAGCAGCAATTCGGCCCGGGTCGACGGGTCGTCGGTGCCGACGTGTTGCTCGTCGAAATCGAGGTTGGCCATTTTGCATAGCAACCAACCGCGCAACGACCACGAGCCGTAATTCTTGCTGGCGATGGTGAGAGTGGCCTTCGACATTCGTGCGCTCGTTTTTCAAAGGTAGTGAGAACTCAATGCCTTACGACGCCGTGCCGCTACGGCGGATCATGCCGCGCGCTGCCCCGATGGCTTGAATTCGCGCCCCATTCCCCGCATGTGCAGGATGTTCATATTCTTGTCGCAGTGCAACAAGAAATGCACTAGCTTTCCCAGTGTTGGGGAGTTGGGGTGTGCCGCCGCCAGGCGGCCGGCGGCACCCCGTGGGCAACGGGATGCTATACCTCGCCTATCAGTTGCAAACCGATATCATGGAGCCGATCCGGAGTTGGGCCGGCAGGGCGGCCAATTCCGGCGGCGCGCCGTTGCTTTCCAACCACCCGGCAATGCGCAATCTCACCGCGGTCTACGAGCTGATCGCGCGCGCCGGCCTGACCCACACCCGTCCGCCATTCGCCATCGACCGGGTCACCGTCGGCAATCGCGAGGTCGAGGTGCGCGAGGAGGCGGCGCACGTAACGCCGTTCGGCACGCTGCTCCACTTCAAGAAGGACGTCGCGACGGCGCAGCCGCGTGTCCTCATGGTGGCGCCGCTGTCCGGCCACTTCTCGACCCTGCTGCGGGCGACCGTGCGCACCATGCTGCCCGAGCACGACGTCTACATCACCGATTGGCACAATGCCCGCGACGTACCGCTGACGGCGGGCCGGTTCGGCTTCGACGAATATATTGATCATCTGATCAAGTTCCTCGAGGTGATGGGGCCGGGCACCCACGTGCTGGCGGTGTGCCAGCCTTGCGTCGCCGTGCTCGCCGCCGCCGCCGTGATGGCGCAGGCCGGCAACAAGGCGCAGCCGCGCAGCATGACCTTGATGGCCGGGCCGATCGACGTGCGCGTCAATTCGACCACCGTCGACGAACTCGCCAAGAAGCATTCCATCGAATGGTTCGAGCGCACGCTGACCGCCTCGGTGCCGCTCCGCTATCCGGGCGCGTTCCGCCGCGTCTATCCGGGTTTTGTGCAGCTCGCGGCGTTCATGAGCATGAACGTCGAGCGCCATGTCAAAGCGCACCGCGAGCTTTACGAGAACATCGCCAACGGCGAGCTGGAAAAAGCGGCGGTGACGAAAGCGTTCTATGACGAGTATTTCGCCGTGCTTGATCTCACCGCCGAGTTCTATCTGGAGACAGTGCGGATCATCTTCCAGGAATACGCGCTGCCGCTCGGCAAGCTGCAATGGCACGGCAGCAAGGTCGACCCGACCGCGATCCGGCGTACCATGCTGCTCACCGTCGAAGGCGAGCGCGACGATATCTGCGCCGTCGGCCAGACCGTGGCGGCGCACGACCTGTGCAGCAAGCTGCGCCCCTATCTCAAGCGCCACCACATGCAGGCCGGCGTCGGCCATTACGGCGTGTTCTCGGGCAAGCGCTGGGAGAACCAGATTTATCCGATTTTGAAGAATGTGATTTTGTCGAGCGATTGAGCGGGCGCGGCGTCTCCGTGCCATATCGTACAGCCGTCTGAAACCGAGTACTCTTAGCTTTAGGGCGGGACGAACAAGGACGGAAACACCATGGCCACAAGCGTCAAGCAAATGCTGGAAGCCGCCAACGCCGCGGTGCCGAAGATCACGCCGGCGCAGGCAAAGGAAATGATCGCCAAGGGCAATACGCTGGTGGTCGACGTGCGTGACGGCACCGAAGTGGCGGCGAGCGGCAAGGTCGCCAGTGCTGTGCATGTGTCGCGCGGCATGCTGGAATTCCGCGCCGACCCCGAATCGCCCTACCACGACAAGAATTTCGCCAAGGACAAAAGCGTCGTGGTGTATTGCGCCTCCGGTGGACGCTCGGCGCTCGCCGGCAAAATGCTCAAAGACCTCGGTTACGAGCAGGTCTATAACCTCGGTGGCTTCAAGGATTGGGCCGAGAGCGGCGGCGCGGTTGAAAAGTAACAGCGCGCTTTAACGCAGAAACGCCTTCTCGATCTCGCGCATGCGCCCATCGCCTTGCAGGGCGAACACGTCCGCGACCGAGGCGATCTCTGTTTCGACGCCGGCGATGCCGCCTTCGGCCAAGATGCGGCGGAAGACGTTTTGCATGGCAGCGACGGCGGCGCGGATGGCGTGATTGCCGCAGATGATCAGCCCAACCTTGCCGAGCGCCGCGACGTCGACGAACGAAAGCCGCGGATAACTGGTCGGCACCAAAACCAACGGCACGCGTCCCTGCCACGCTTGGCAAAATGAAAGAATTTCGTCGGGCGTATCCTGTTTGCTGTGGATCAACACCGCGTCCGCGCCGGCCTCGGCATAGGCCGCGCCGCGGCGTAGCGCTTCCTCCTGGCCGCGCCCAGCAATCAGCGCCTCGGTCCGCGCGATGACCAGCACGCCGCCGGCCGTCTTGGCGGCCTCGACCTTGCCTTGAAATTCGCCGATCGGCACGAGCTCCTGCCGGCCTCCGGGCCGCAGGCTCGTGTCCTTGGGAAATGTTTTGTCCTCGATGACGACGGCCGCCACGCCAGCGGCTGCGTATTGCGGCACGACGTAAGCGACGTTCACCGCATTGCCAAAACCGGTGTCGAGGTCGGCGATCACCGGCGCATCCTGCACCGCACCGATCGCGCGCATCATTTCCAGATGCGTGCTCATCGATAGAATATTGGCATCGGGCACGGCGTAGGACGCCGATAATTCGAAGCCGCTGCCCCAAATGGCGTCGAAGCCGGCATTGGCGGCGAGTTTTGCGGCAAGCGGATTGTGCGCCGCCATGGCAATCGCCGGGCGACGCACGTCGAGTTTGGCGCGTAACACGTCAGCGCTTCGGTTGTTTTGGGCCATGAGCGCGGGACTCACCGCATCGCCGCGGCGATATTGCCGCCGTCCACGGTGGTGACGTCGGCGGTGGTCTTGAGCGCCAGCGCCTGATGCAAGAACGCCTGCGCCACGTCGTCGGCGGTGACTTCGCGGCCGAGCAGGTTGCCGCTCATGTAATCCTTCTCGCTCAGGCCGCGTGCTTTCGAGCGCGAGGCAATCATGTCGGCGGTGAGGAGGCCGGAGCGGATGCGGTCGGCGTTGACCGCATTGGCGCGGATGCCGTCGGCGCCATAGTCGAGCGCGTATTGACGCATCAGCGCGAGCTCCGCGGCTTTGGGAATGCCGTAGGGACCGAAATTCGGCCCCGGATTGACCGCTTGCTTGGAGACGTTGAACAACAGGCACCCGCCGGTGCCCTGCGCCAGCATGATCTTCACCGCGGCCTGGGCCACACGCTGATGGCCATAGAAATTCAACTCAAAGCTTTTGCGCATGACGTCTTCGTCGACCTCGCCGATGCGCCCTTGCCAGGCCGCCCCCGCATTGGAGACGACGATATCGACGCCGCCGAACGCCGAGGCCACGGCGTCGAACGCCGCGCGTACCGAGGCCGCGCTGGTCACGTCGCAGACGACGGGTAACGCCGACGGTCCGATTGTCTTTGCCTGTTCGCTCGCCGCGGCGAAATTGACGTCGAGCAGCGCAACTTCGGCGCCGGCCGCAGCGAACGCTTTGGCGGTTGCGGCGCCGATGGCGCCGCCGGCGCCGGTGACGGCGGCAATCTGGCCGGCAAGCGGCGGCTCCTTGCGACTGCCGAGCTTGGCCTGCTCGAGCGGCCAGTATTCGCAATCGAACATGTCGGCTTCGGAGATCGATTCGAAGCGGCCGATTGTTTCGGCATCACTGACACCCTCGACCCAGGCCTCGGCGATGTCGGCTGCGATCTCGGCGTCGCGCTTGGTGCGGCCGAGGCCGAACAGGCCAAGGCCCGGCACCAGCACGACACGGGGCAGCGGATCGAGCTCGCGCTTGATATGGCCGACGCGGGCATTGTGCTGCTCGAAATAACGGTGATAGCGCCCGGCAAACTGGGCCGCCGTCTCGTGCGCCACCCGCGCGAATTCGGCAAGTTTGCCGGGATCGGGCGGTGGCAGCACCAGCGGCCAGTTCTTGGTGCGGATGGTGTGGTCCGGGGTCACCACGCCGGCCTGGCTGGTGCGGGCCAAATCCTTGGCATTGATGAAATTGAGCACCGCATCGGTGGCGCGGAATTCGAGCACCAGCCGGCGCCAGGCGCCTTCGTGTGTTTTATCCTTTTCGCTGCACGCGCCGCGCACGATCGGCGCGACCTGTGCCACGTCGGCAGTGCCGCGCCGCGCCGGCGCCGCTGCCGGCTTGCGGCGGCGGGCGATAAATTCCTCGGCGCGCGACACCATCTCGATCATGCGCTCATAGGCTTCGCGCGCGCTTTCGCCCCAGGTGACGATGCCGTGTTTCGACAGAATGAGCCCGTCGCTCGGTTTTGCCCGCTCGAACACGTCGATCGCCTTCTTGGCCAAGCCGAACCCCGGCATGACGTAAGGCACGAAGGCGAGCCGGCCGCCGAAAACTTCCGCGCATTTCTTTTCGCCGTCGGGCTGATCGATGACGCTGAGCACGGCCGTGGCGTGGGTGTGATCGACGAATTTGTGCGGCAGGAACGCGTGCAGCATAATTTCGACCGACGGATTGGCCGCCGCCGGATCGATCAGGCTCGCGCGCTCGATGCCGACAAGCTCGTCGTCGCCGATCTCGCCGAGCGCGCGCAGCTTGCGCAGCGGCGCAAGCCGCACCGCCGGGAGGCCTGCGAGATCGATCATCGCCATATCGGCGCCGGTCGCCTTGACGCGCAGCACCTCGACGTCGGCGCCGAGGCGGTCGCGCATCACTTCTTTCAGCGAGGTGTTGCCGCCGCCGTGCAGGACGAGTTTTGGGTCGCGGCCGAGGAGACGCGTGGTGTAGATGCGCAGCGCGAGATCGCGGTCGATGCCTGATTTCGCACCTTCGGCGACGATGACCTCGGCGTCACGGTCGGCCCAGCCGCTTTTCATGGCGCGCGTCCAGCATCGCGTGTTGCATCAACCGCCGGCGAAACGGCGCGACCACCATCCGGTCTTGCGCGGTTGGTCGGCGTTCGCGGTCTCGGCGACTTCGGTGACGACCGGTTCGGGGGCAGGGGGTGCGGGCTCTGTTGGAGCCGGCGGCGGCGCATCGTCGCTGCCGGCAACAGGTGCCCGCTCACGTACGGTGGATCGCCGACGCGGCGGCTCGGGATGTTGCTCCGCTGACGGTGCCTCCGCACTGACTGGCGCTGGCGTTGGCGCTGAGGTCGGGGCCGGCGGCGCGGTATCGAGATCGGCGACGGCCTCCTTGAGCTCAGGCTCGGCCGCGGTCGGTGGAGCGAGCTCGTCGCCCGGACCAAAACTGTGCTGCGGTGCCGGGGCGCCGCGGTCATTCATCCCAAAACCTGGCTCGCCGTTGCGATCGCGTTCCTGACGATTGCGCCGGCCGCCGCGGCGGCCACGGCGACGCCGTCCTCGCCGTTCGCTGTCGCGATTCTGGTCGGGCCGGTCGCCGCGTTCCTCGCGTTCCGCCGCAACGGGCTCGCCCTGTTGTTCGCCGCCGTCGTCTCCGGCGAAGGCTTCATCGTCGCCGTCCGCGACCGGCTCGGCTGCGTGCTCGGTCGGATGCTCGGACGTGCCGTCGTTGATCGGAATCTGCTCACGGTGGCCGCGATCGTCGCCGTTGCGGCCATCGCGTCCGCCGCGCCCGCCGCGTCCACGCCGCCGCCGCCGCCGGCGCGGCCCGTCTTCGCCGTGTTCGGGTACGGTGCTGGGCGCCGCCGCTTCGACGTCCTCTTCCTCCTCCGTCGCCGCCTGCACGTCGTCCTCGACAATGCTGTCGGCTTCGAGATCGTCCTCGTCCTCCAGCGGTGCGGCAGCGGCTTGTTGGTTCTGCTCGGCGAGCGCGCGCGCCGCCTCGACCGAATGCACCTGCTCGCCGCGCTCGATCACGAAGGCCTGCGGCGCCATCACCGTTGCATCGGCGACGACCGTCAGCGTGATGGCAAACCGTTCTTCCAGGCTGCGCAGATGCGCGCGCTTCTGGTTGAGCACGTAGAGCGCCACGTCGGGCCGGGTGCGGGCGATGAGATTGTGGGTGGCGCCGCGCATCAACTGCTCTTCCATCGCGCGCAACACCTGCAGCGCCAGCGAGGACACCGAGCGGACATGGCCAGAGCCGCCGCAATACGGGCATTTCTCCGTCGAGCTTTCCAGCACGCTGGTGCGGATGCGCTGCCGCGACATTTCCAGGAGGCCAAAATGCGAGATGCGGCCGACCTGGATGCGGGCGCGGTCGTGCTTGAGACATTCTTTGAGCCGGCGCTCGACCGCGCGGTTGTTGCGGTTCTCGTCCATGTCGATGAAATCGATGACGATCAGGCCGGCAAGGTCGCGCAGCCGCAGCTGCCGCGCGATTTCGTCCGACGCCTCGAGATTGGTCTTGAGCGCGGTATCCTCGATGTGATGCTCGCGCGTGGCGCGGCCGGAATTGACGTCGATGGCGACCAGCGCCTCGGCCTGGTTGAGCACGATGTAGCCGCCGGAGCGCAGCTGCACCACCGGCGAGAACATGGCGTCGAGCTGGCTCTCGACGCCGTAGCGCGACAACAGCGGCTGGGTATCGGTATAGGGCTTCACGCTCTTGGCAGAGCTCGGCATGAGCATGCGCATGAAGTCCTTGGCCTCGTGGTAGGCCTCGGAGCCGGCGACGATGACTTCGTCGATGTCCTTGCCGTAGAGATCGCGGATCGAGCGTTTGACCAGCGAGCCTTCCTCGTAAACCAGTTTCGGCGCCGTGGATTTGAGCGTCAGGTCGCGCACGGTCTCCCACAGCCGTAACAGATATTCGAAGTCGCGCTTGATCTCGATCTTGGTACGGCTCGCTCCCGCGGTGCGCAGGATAACGCCCATGCCTTCGGGAACTTCGAGGTCGGCCGCGGCCTCCTTGAGGCGGGCGCGGTCTTCCGAGTTGGTGATCTTGCGGCTGATGCCGCCGCCGCGGGCGGTGTTGGGCATCAGCACCGAATAGCGGCCGGCGAGCGACAGGTAGGTCGTGAGCGCCGCACCTTTGGTGCCGCGTTCTTCCTTGACCACCTGCACCAGCATAACCTGCCGGCGCTTGATCACCTCTTGGATCTTGTACTGGCGGCGGTACCGCGGCGCGCGGTCGGGTACTTCTTCCATGGCGTCGGCGCCGCCGACCGATTCGACGATCTCGGCTTCCTCGTCGCCGCCGTTTTCGTGGCCGTTCTCGCCGCCGTTGTCGCCTTCGGCACTGGTATGGGCGCCATTGTTCTGTTCGTCTGCGTCCGGTGCGGCGTGCGTAACTTCCGTTGTCTCGGCCCCGCCTGAATCGGCAGCGGGCATATCGCCAGATGTCAGCTCGGCCGCGGCGGGCTCGTGCTGCTCCGGCTCGGTCATGTCGGGGGTGGATTCGGGCGAGACCGGCGGCAGGAGGTCCGCGGCTGCGGTGCCGCCCTCGGCAACGTCATGCGTTTCGGTCGCTTCGGCGGACACTCCCTCCGCAGATTCGCCCTCCGCGGATCCGGCTGCCTGGTCGCCAGCGGCTTCGTCGCCGGCCGGCGTATCGGCGAGTTCGCTGCGCAAAGTGTCGTCGTCGCGGTGTGCGGCCGCATGGCGGTCGCGGCCACGGTGCCGGCGCGAGCGCCGGTCGACCTCATCGTCGGCGGCGCGCTGGGCGCGCTCCTCTTCGTCGATCAGCGCTTGGCGGTCGGCGACCGGGATTTGATAGTAGTCCGGGTGGATTTCGCTGAACGCCAGGAAGCCGTGGCGGTTGCCGCCGTAATCGACGAATGCTGCTTGTAGCGACGGCTCGACGCGCGTCACTTTCGCCAGATAGATATTGCCGCGGAGCTGCTTACGGTGTGCGGACTCGAAGTCGAATTCCTCGACGCGATTGCCGCGCAATACGACCACCCGGGTCTCCTCGGGATGGGTCGCGTCGATGAGCATTTTGTTGGCCATTTTGTAATCTCACGACGGGCGGCGTGCCGTCTCGTCCGCGCCGCATCGGCGACGGGAAACGGGGGCCTGCCCGATTATCGGTGAATGGGACGGATCGGGGACTACGAGCGCGGCGGTCGGTGTCGACCGAACAGCCGGCGAACGTGGGAACGTCGCCGTGCCAACCCGATCGAACCTCGGCTTCCCTTGGGGAGAGTTTTCCCTGGAAGACTTGCGCCTCGAACATGAACTCCAAACCGTGGCGGGCAGCAGCGCTCGGCGCTGCCGCGATTTCTTTCGCTTGCTTACGGCATCGGCGCGACACTGTTCCGATAGCGCTGTCCGCTATCGGCACGCACGTCGCGCGCAAGGCCCCGGCTGTCCTCTTCTTCGAGGGTATCGGCGTCGCTTGCTCGTTCCGCCATCGTCGGCGCGATTTTAGCGCCGATGGGGGTTCGAAAGCGGCGTCCGCCCTGGTTCCCGGCATTCGGGGAGCCGTTGCGGCGGACGTGCCGGATGCCCTAACGCGACACAACCGGAACCTGTCACCGTCAGCATGTTCTTCATAAGGCCCCGAATAGGGAATTGGCAAGTCGCCTGTGGGCTTTGGCTCGAACGGGGCGAGTTCCGCCCCTGCCGGCGCCACTTTTGCCGCGATTTAAAATTCCATTAACCACGCGTGCCTAATGAAGTAACACGGGCGCGAAGGGGTCGAACCGATGGCTGTCCGGGCGGTGGGCTGGGCTTTCCTCGGCATGGTCTTCGCAGGCGTCGCGTGGGCCGCCGGACCGCCGGCAACGACACCGCCGGCCGACTCGTTTCCGGTCGCCACCGACGTCCGGCTCGGCGGCGACGAAGCGGCGACCCGCTTCGTCATGGATTTGAGCCGCAAGATCGATGTGCGCGCCTTTACGCTCTCCGACCCCTACCGCGTCGTCCTCGACATCCCGCAAGTGACGTTTCAATTGCCGCCCAAGGCCGGCGAGAGCGGCCGCGGTCTGATCAAGGCGTTTCGCTTCGGCCTGATGATGCCGGGCGGCTCGCGCATGGTGCTCGATCTGGCCAAGCCGGCGCGAGTCGACAAGGCCTTCGTCGTCGACGCCACGACCGATGCGCCGGCCCGTCTCGTGCTCGATCTGGCGCCGACCGATCGCGAGAGTTTTTTGCGCAAAGTCGCGCTCGACGGCAAAACGGCCGGCATCGAACCGCCGCAGCGCAGCGGGCCGCCGACCGACAGCGCCGATAAGCGGCCGCTGGTGGTGCTCGATCCCGGCCATGGCGGCATCGACACCGGCACCAAGACGTCGGGCGGCGAAATCATGGAGAAGAACATCGTGCTCGATTTCGCCGGCCGCCTGCGCGAGCGGATCGAGAAAACCGGCAAATACCGCGTGCTGATGACACGCACCGACGACACTTTCATCCCGCTCGGCGAGCGCGTGCACATCGCGCGCAATGCCGGCGCCGCCCTGTTCGTCTCGATCCACGCCGATTCGTTGCCGAAGAAGGAGGGCGATGCCCAAGGCGCCACCGTCTACACCTTGTCGGAGACCGCTACCGATTCCGAGGCCGCGCGGCTCGCCGAGCAGGAAAACCGCGCCGACGTCATTGCCGGCGTCGATCTCAAGGACGAGCCTGACGATGTCGCCGGCATCCTGCTCGACCTGGCGCAGCGCGAGACCAAGACATTCTCGGTGCAGTTCGCCCATCGGCTGGTGGGTGAGCTCAAGGGCGCGACGCGGCTGCACAAGAATCCGTTGAAATCGGCAGGCTTCAAGGTGCTCCGCGCGCCCGACGTGCCGTCGGTCCTGGTGGAACTGGGCTATGTGTCGAACAAGGACGACCTGCAGTTGCTGCTCTCCGATACCTGGCGCGACCGCACCGCGGCTTCGGTGGCCCAGGCCATCGATACTTACTTCTCAAGCCACGTCGCCGGCACCCGCGCCGGGGCCAATTAATCGAGCCCGGTATGGCAATACTGCCGCAAGCCTATTGGCCTCAGTTTGAACAAGAAGCGGAGCGACCACAGCCGATGAGGACAGGGGTCTCTAGCGATTTCATGGCAATGCTGCCAAACTGGGTGTTCTCCCGGCGGAGACTGAATCGGCACGGCGCCCGTGCCCGCCGAGACGCGGCGGAATGGTCCCGATGAAAATCTTGTTGCGCTTCCTCGGCTTTCTGTTCGCGGCGGGAACGATCGTGTTCATCGTCGGCGTGGCCGCGACCGCGGGCCTGTTGTGGCATTATTCCAAGGATTTGCCGGACTACTCGCAGCTCCAGGACTACGAGCCGCCGGTGATGACCCGGGTGCATGCCGCCGACGGCTCGCTGTTGGCCGAATACGCCAATCAGCGCCGCCTCTACCTGCCGATCCAGGCGATCCCAAAACTCGTCACCAACGCCTTCATCGCCGCCGAAGACAAGAACTTCTACCAGCATCCCGGCATCGACATTTACGGCATCGCGCGTGCCGGCATGCTCTATGTCCAGAACTACGGCTCCAGCCGCCGGCCGCAGGGCGCCTCGACCATCACGCAGCAGGTCGCCAAGAACTTCCTGTTGACCAACGAGGTGTCGTTCGAGCGCAAGATCAAGGAAGCGCTATTGGCGCTGCGCATCGAGCGCACTTACTCGAAGGAAAAAATCCTCGAGCTTTATCTCAACGAAATCTATCTCGGCTTCGGCGCTTACGGCGTCGCGGCCGCGTCGCTCCTCTATTTCGACAAGTCGGTGCACGAGCTTTCGATCGCGGAAGCAGCTTACCTCGCCGCCTTGCCGAAGGGGCCGAACAATTACAATCCGTTCCGCAAGCGCGACGAAGCGATCGCGCGGCGCAATTATGTCATCGATCGCATGGCGGAGGACGGCTACATTCCCGCCGACGTCGCCGACAAGGCGAAGAAGGAGCCGCTCGATATCACCGTGCGGCCGACCGGCGCCCATGTTTTCGCCGCCGAATATTTCACCGAAGAGGTGCGGCGTTACATCTACGACAATTACGGCGAGAAGAAACTCTACGAAGGCGGCCTGTCGGTCCGCACCACGCTCGATCCGAAAATCCAGGTGATGGCGCGCCAGTCCATGATCAATGGGCTGGTCAATTTCGACGAGACCCAGGGCGGCTATCGCGGAGCGGTCGCCAAGATCGATATTTCGGGCGATTGGGGCACAAAACTCGCCGACGTGAAATCGCTGTCCGACGTCACGCCGTGGCGGATGGCGGTGGTGCTCGACGTCACCGCCGAGTCCGCGCGCATCGGCTTGCAGCCCGGACGCGATCCCGGCGGCAATGTGCTCAAAGCCCGCGATACCGGCATCATCGCTCTCGACGGCGTGAAATGGGCACGGCCGGCGGCGGCCAACGGCAGCGGCCCGACCGGCAAGCCGATCCAGGCGGTCAGCCAAGTGCTCGCCGCGGGCGACGTGGTCTACGTCGAACCGCTGCAAGACCAGGGTAAGTATCGACTGCGGCAGATTCCGGAAATCTCCGGCGCCATGGTGGTGATGGATCCGCGCACCGGCCGCGTGCTCGCCATGGTCGGCGGCTTCTCCTTCGACCAGAGCCAGTTCAACCGCGCGACGCAGGCGCTCCGCCAGCCGGGCTCGTCGTTCAAGCCCCTGGTCTATGCGGCGGCGCTCGACAACGGCTATACGCCATCGAGCATCGTCATGGATGCGCCCATCGAAATCGACATGGGGCAGGGCGGCGGCATCTGGAAGCCGGAAAATTACGGCGGCAAGTTCTATGGCCCCTCGACGCTACGCTTCGGCCTCGAGCAATCGCGCAACGTGATGACGGTGCGGCTCGCCCAGGACATCGGCATGCCGCTGATCGCCGAATACGCCAAGCGGTTCGGCGTCTATGACGAGTTGCCGCCGTATTTGTCCTACGCGCTCGGCGCCGGCGAGACCACGGTGCTGCGCATGGTCACCGCTTACTCGATGTTCGACAACGGCGGCCGGCGGGTGAAGCCGACGCTGGTCGACCGCATTCAGGACCGCTACGGCCACACCATCTACAAGCACGACGAGCGCGAATGCGTCGGCTGCGACGCCCCCAAATGGACCGATCAGCCGGAGCCGACATTGATCGACCGCCGCGAGCAGGTGATCGATCCGATGACCGCCTATCAGATCACCTCGATGATGGAAGGCGTCGTGCAGCGCGGCACCGCGACCGTGGTCCGCGACGTCGGCAAGCCGATCGCCGGCAAGACCGGCACCACCAACGACGAGAAGGACGTGTGGTTCATCGGCTTCTCGCCGGACATCGTGTGCGGCGTCTATATGGGCTTCGACAAGCCGCGCCATATCGCCCGCCTGGCCACCGGCGGCCATCTCGCCGCGCCGGTCGTGCGGGATTTCCTCAAGCTTGCGCTGGTCGACAAGCCGCCGATCCCGTTCCGCGTGCCGCCCGGCATCAAGCTCATTCGCGTCAATCCCAGGACCGGCATGCGCGCCGGGCCGGGCGACGACAAGGTCATCCTCGAAGCGTTCAAGCCCGGCACCGCGCCGCCCGACAATTATTCGGTTGTCGGTGCGGAGACCGCGAACGGCGGTCCGCTGCCGGCGGTGTCGCCCGACGCCGACCGCGCCATCCGCAGCACCGGCACCGGCGGCCTATATTAGGACGCGTACTGTTTCCACTCAGGCGATATCCGCGAGCCTGAAGTGCGGACCGAGCAAACGGCGCACACGGAGCAGTTCGCCGCGGGCCGCGAAGGCGTCGACGGCGACGCGGACCAGCGCCAAGAACTGCGATGGCCGCGCCACCACGTCACGCAAGACCGCCCAAGCGTTGGCGCCACCGTCCGGCCTCATGCCGAGAAGTGCCGCCGAAGGGATCGCCCGTTCGGCCGGATCGATGATGACGCGCGCCGCAGCGAAGGCGAGGCCGTGCGCGGCCGCCAGGCGCCCCATCACGTGGGATTCCATATCGACCGCGCAGGCGCCGGTCGTTTTGTGCAGCTCTCGTTTTATTGCCGGCTCGGCGACCGGCGCGTCGACGCCGAGGATTGGAGCGTAGGTTGCGCCGGGAATGGTCGCGACGAGACTGCTCGACCAGGCCGCGTCGGTCGCGTGAGGGACATGGGCATCGAGGACGGCTGACGCGACGACCCAATCTCCAGTGCGGAGATTGGCCGCGAGCCCGCCGGCCACGCCGAAGCTGATGACGCCGCGGTAGCCTTGGCGGACGGCGCTTTCAATGATGTTTGGCAAGTCGCGCCGGGAGTCGCGGCAAACGACCAGCACACCGGGTCCGGCGGCGATCTTGGCTTCAAAGCCCATGCCGACAAACGCAATGACGATGCGGCGGTGTCGTTCGAGCGGGAGATCGGCGACCGGGCCAAGGTCGTCGCCCTCATTCAAGCGTTGTTTGGTGAGAGTTGCCCCGGCGCATCGAGTGTGGCCGGCGAATTGAACTTGGCCGGCGAATTGAGCTTGGCCGGCGAATTGAGCTTGGCCGGCGAATTGAGCTTGGCCGGCGAATTGAGCTTGGCCGGCGAATTGAGCTTGGCCGGCGAATTGAGCTTGGGATGTCATGAAGCCATTGCCCCGCGTCAGCGATCCAGATTGAATCACGCCCCAGCAGAAATTTAGGCAGACAAGCCTCCCTAGCCCGACCTCCTCCTTGAACTCGGTCTTTTGCCGAGCGCAGCTTAATTGCCGTTAAAGCCAACAATTTCCGTCAAAGCAAGACGCCGATCCCGGCATAACTTTGGCGTAAACTTGAGCAGGACTTGAACGTGCTCATTGCATGGTCAAGATGCTCGATTCTGAGTTCATGTGCAATCGGAAAGCGAAAACGCGTGAGCACGGCGACAGCAGTCTTGATCACCGGAGCCAGCGGCTTTGTCGGTTCCGCGGTGGCGCGAACCTTGCTCCAAGCCGGCTTCTCGGTCCGAGCGCTGGTGCGGCGAGCCAGTCCACGCTTTCATCTTGACGGGCTCGATTTGGAATTCATCGCCGGCGATCTCCGCGACATGGACTCCGTGCGGCGGGCTATGCACGGCGTCCGTTACGTCTTTCATGTCGCGGCCGACTACCGCCTCTGGGCGCGCGATCCCGGCGCGATCTATGCCGCCAATGTCGGCGGCACACGCCATGTGATGCAGGAGGCGCTGCGCGCCGGCGTCGAACGCGTGGTCTATACCAGCAGCGTCGCCACGCTCGGCTGGCCGTATGACGGCGCGTCGGGAGACGAAACCATTCCGCTTTCGGAAGCGGAGGGTGTCGGCACCTACAAGCGCAGCAAGATCGCGGCTGAAAGACTGGTCGAGGCGATGGTGGCCCACGACCGATTGCCGGCCGTCATCGTCAACCCCTCGACACCGATCGGCCCCCGCGACGTGCGCCCGACGCCCACCGGCCGCATTATCGTCGAGGCGGCGCGTGGCCGCATGCCGGGCTTCGTCGACACCGGGCTCAATCTCGTTCATGTCGACGACGTCGCCAGTGGCCATCTCGCGGCGCTGCGACGCGGGATCATAGGCGAGCGCTACATTCTCGGCGGCGAGAATGTGCTGCTTGCCGACATGCTCGGCGACATCGCGCGCCTGGTCGGCCGGCGTGCGCCGCGGCTGCGCGTTCCCCGCGCCGTCGCCATTCCGGTCGCTTACGCCGCCGAAGCGATGGCGCGCTTCACCGGGCGCGAACCTTTTGCGACGGTCGACGGACTGCGGATGGCCGAGCATCACATGTTCTTCACCGCCGCCAAGGCCGAACGCGACCTCGGCTTTCGCGCGCGGCCCTATCGCGAGGCGCTTGCCGACGCGATCGATTGGTTCCGTGCGGCGGGGTATCTGGACGGGACGAGGCGGCACCAGACCGCGGCGCGGCGGGATTAAAGTTGCGAACAATTTTCCACGTGAATCGTGGCGCGCGGCCGTCACCTGCCGGTCTGCGAATGGTTCGCATGATGGGGGTTGCGTTCCGATCGGGAATGACGTGAATGTCGCCGAAGTCGTCAGCGCCACAAACCGGCGGCTGACGATGCCGACCTGGGATCGGGATTTGCGGCAGTGGCCGGGGATTGCAGGCGATGACCACAGCTCAATCCGCGGGCCGGCGCCCAGACGTGCCGGCGCTGACCGGCTTGCGTTTCCTGGCAGCTTTCTCCGTATTGCTGGCGCACGGACTGGCAGCGACCGCGGCCAACAACACGACACCGCAGGGTGTCGTCTATTGGCTCATGCAAGCCTCCGGATTCGGCATGACGCTGTTCTTCGTGCTCAGCGGCTTTGTGATCCATTACAATTACGCGCGCTTGGTGACCGATGGCGGCGTTCGCGGCATCGCCGCCTTTCTATGGGCACGCTTCGCCCGCCTCTATCCGCTTTTTCTTCTGATGATGCTTGTCTATGTGCTGGTGAGCCAGAGGCACGTCGCGTACTGGACCGGACATCCTGAGCAAATCAACGCGATTTTTCAGGCCCTGCCGTATTTCCTGCTGTCGATCCAAAGCTGGATTTACAAGGTGATCGACGGCGGTTGGCTTATCGACGCCATTCGCGGCGGCTCGCCGCCGACCTGGTCGATCTCTACCGAATGGTTTTTCTACGTCGCCTATCCGTGCATCGCCTGGCTCATTCTGCGTGCCCGTGCGCCTGCAATTGTTCTGCTCGTTGCCGGCCTGTGGTGCGTGCTGTGGACCGCGTTTGCGACCGGTCTCTATGATCGCATTCCGCAGATCGACGCCTGGGCGGTGGACCGTTTCGGACCGATTGCCGGGGGGCAAAACCAGGCGGATTCGTTCGTGCGATGGCTATTGTATGTGTCACCCTATCTGCGCATCGGCGAGTTCGTGCTTGGCGCGATTACCGCTCAGTTCTACGTCGCGCTGCGAAGCCGCAACGTCACGCGGCGGGAGAATGCGATCGGCGGTGCGGTGTTCTGGGTGGCGGCTTTAAGCGTCCCCCTGATCAACTACCTGGCGTACAGTCCCGACGTTGCGTTGACGATTTTCCGCAAAATGAGCTGGAATTTCGCCTTGGCGCCGTCGGTAGCGCTGCTGGTTTTTTGCACTGCCCGCTACCAAAGCGCGGCGTCGCGACTTTTGACGTCGCGTCCTGCCATTGCGCTCGGCGAGGCGAGCTACTCGATATATTTGGTGCATTCGATCGTGCTGATCAGCGCCGTCAAGCTGAGCGGCGGCGCCGTGCACGGCGCCGCCTACAATGTCGTGAAGCTTATCGTTCTGATGGCGATCGTTGTCGCGATTTCGCTGTTGCTCTTCGCCTATTATGAGGCCCCGGCGCGCCGATGGCTGCGCCGGCGCTGGAGCTGGCGACCGGCGCCCGCCGCGTTGGCAGACGCCGCGCGATCGCGAACCAATTAGTTTGGCTAAGATGTTGCCGAGGCCGCCGATCTAACCGCTGATCGTACGCGCCGCACCATCCGAAGGGCCGGGTCGAGACTTCGGCCAAGCGGCCTTGCATTGTAGTTGCCGTCGATCCAGACGAATCCGTTCGAGCGCGGCGAGCGGGTGCGCGGCAGCATGCGCCCGACCGAACATGCAAGGTGAGGCCGCGTTGACCGTGCAATGGGGGCGAGATTATCGAGGTACCGGTCCCATTCGCGATCGGAGCGATAGTGTGCTTGCGTCGGAGACACGATGGACGACGAAGGCTCACGCGCCTTCTCTGCCAGCACAAGGGTAAACGGAATGCGCCACCAGCAGGCGAGCAGCGGAACGCGCATGCGCGCGTCCGCAGTGCGCATGAAAGCGGGATCGAGCCAATAGGTGTTTGCCCGGTTCCCGGCCGATATGCAGCAATAGGTTTTGCAGTCGGCAAAACCGTTGGTGACACAGAAATCGAAATACCATGCCGGCGAGCAAAGCTGATAGGAGCCATCGCGCGGGCTCCATGCATCAATCATCAACAATCTGCCGCCCGGTTTCAACATCGCGGTCAGATTGCGCAATGCCATCGCAGGGTCGAACACGTTATCAAGCGTCGACCCGTCGACGATGAAATCCGCGCATTCGCGCAGCGAATCCGGGATTGGCTCATTGAGATTGTGGATGATCTCGGCGCCCTCATACGGGCTGACATCGAGCGCCTTCACGCGGCAGCCGCCCAGCGCCAAGAAGATCGACCGGTCACTCACCTGGTGCGAGGCATGAAGCGTCCGGTATGTCGTCGTGCGGTCGACCTCGATGGCCGTTTCATCGACCGTATTGCCATGCGCGCGCAAGCGCGACGCCAATTCAGATGCCGTAATCGAAACCGACTGTCGCCCGATAAACAATACGTCGCCCTTGATCGGACGATAAGCATTCTCCCGGCCGATCACGTCGACGGCGTATCCTGTTAGGCCCATGGGCTCCTCCTACGGCTGAAGCGTGCCCGCCAAGCGTGTGGCCGTCAATCACCAATCGAGTGCCCTCAAGACCGTCAAGATACGCGAGGCCGAGCCCCCGTGCTTCTTGTTGCCAGCATCGCATTCCATTTTTCGGGATGATGCTCTAATGGAGATACCCAGAACGGCGGAAGGAAGCCATGACGGACGATAAGGATCTGACTTCGCCTCAAATTCCATATTGGCTAGTCTGTCTTGGATTGGTTGTTATCGGCATCGCGGCGACGATCTGGGGCGGTCCCTGGGAACCAGTTCGCGATATCGCCAGGGTATTGGGACCCGGAATCTTCACTGCGGGGATTCTTGGGTCGCTTCTAGCGTTGTTCTTTCAGCATGAATTCGTACGTGACCGCAGCCGTCGCCAATCGCTGAGCCCGCCACAGCTTGCGGCCAGCGCGTCGCTCCCCTCGCACGATAGCGCGGCGCAGGTTGCAGCGATGATCAGCCGTGAATTCCCTGCTTTTACCTCCAGCGATATGAACACGCCGTTCGCGCGTTTAGGCATCGATAGCATCAGCATGTTGACCATTCGCACGCAGGCGGAGACGCTCGCCGGCAAAGGCCTCGATCAAGATCAATGGGATGACATCGACACGCCCGCCGATCTGGCCCGGGCACTCGGCGAGGTTTCGCCGCGGCTTCTATCAACAGATGTGCCGACGACTACCGGCGAGCGGCGGACTTATCTTTTGAACATGCCGCAGATGGCGGTCGGCGGGCTGTCCGAGTCGTGGCTGTTCAAGGAGCTCGGCGATATCCACTGGACCGTCCTGGCCAAGGCGCTCGGACAGCCGACGCGCCTGCTGAGCGACAGCGCCGGCGATCGCATTTATGCGACCTTCACCCGCATCCAATTGCGATCGTCCTGTGCGCTTGGCCTCTATGAGGAGAACGAGCGCATTGACATCGACTCCGGCATGTCCCGATACGGCGCGGGACTTTACTTCAGCGAGGCCACGGTGAACGGCGCCACGGGCTCGATCCGGGCGCGCCTGATGTCGAGCTTTTCGAAATTCGGAGCGACTGGATCGAACACGTCGTTGTTCAAAGGGCTGCCTGAGCTGCCGCCCGACTGCATCATTCCGGCGCTTCCTGAAGTGCCCGAATTTGGGCGTGATTATCAGGCGCGCCGCGCGGAAGCGCTCGCACCGTCGATTTTCGAATGCGAATATGAGATCATGCCAGGCCACGACATCAACGGCGTCGGTCTGCTTTATTTTGCCGCTTACCCGATGATCGACGATATCTGTGCGGCGCGATATGCTGGGCGCATGTATGCGACAGGCTTCAGTACGCGCTACCGCGATATTTTCTATTTCGGCAACAGTGACGCCGACGACAAGCTGATCTATCGCCTGCACCGCCGAGCCGGTGACGACAACGCCATCGAGATAGAGAGTTCGATCAGCCGCAAGAGCGACGGCAGTTTGATGGCAAGAATTTTTACCCAAAAAGGTCGCCCGGTCGGCGAGGTCAACCCACGCCAAGTGGCCGTCGATGCCGGTTTGTAGCCGGATCGCGCTTCGATTTGTGCGTAGCGACGTGACCTTTGCGGGCAACGAATTCCAAGCCGATCCGATCGGTGCCTGGAAATCGCGGCCAAAGTCAGGGATATTGCCGCCGCCGAATTCCCGCGAGCGAAGCCAAACCCCGCCAATATGAGTTACGACACACTCTATTTCGCTCTGTTCCTGGCGGTGACATGGGCGGTATTCGAAGTGTTGCCGTGGCGCGGCCCGGTCCTTCTGGTCGCCAGCATCATATTCTATGCGGCCGCCGGCCTGCGCGACAGCTTGGTTGCGGCCACCGTCATCCTCGCCAATTTCGGCTTCCAGTTCCCGCTCATGCGCGATCGGCGTTGGCTCTATCCGGCGCTGGTGTTCAATATCGGCTGTCTTGCCTATTTCAAATATCGCGTGTTTCTCGCGACCGCAGCCGGTTTCGATGTGTTCAGCCAGCACATCATCATCCCGCTCGGAATTTCCTTCTACATCTTCCAGCTTACGGCTTTTCAAATCGATCTATCCCGCGGTCGCGCCAAGCCGTTCTATTCTCTGCCGCGCTTTGCGCTTTTCAAGTTGTTCTTCGGCCAGCTCGTGGCGGGACCGATCATGCGCTGGCGGCAGTTCGGTCCGCAGATCCATCGTCTGTTCGACGGCACCCTGCCGCGCCGCCGGTTGCTTGGGATTGCGCTGGGTCTTTGCCTCATTGGATTGATCAAGAAGGTCGTCTTCGCCGACGCGCTCGCGCCTTTTGTTGAAACGATCTTTCACGACGGGCCGGCCAGCGTCGCCGCGGCGTGGCTCGGCATCTTCCTGTTCAGCTCGCAGGTGTATTTCGATTTTTCCGGCTACTCCGATATCGCGCTGGGGCTCGGCTATCTGTTCGGGCTGCGGCTTGCCGTGAACTTCCGCCAGCCGTTCACGGCCCTGACGCCGCAGGACTTTTGGCGCCGCTGGCACATCACGCTCAGCTTTTGGATCCGCGATTACATCTTTACGCCGCTTGCCCTCCTCAAAGGGACGCGCGCGTGGCTGGCGGTCTCGCTCATTATCGCCATGGCGTTGGCCGGGCTCTGGCACGGTGCGAACTGGACGTTCATCGTGTGGGGCGTGGGCTGGGCGCTGGCCATGCTGGTTTGGCATTTGGCCAACCGCTACCTGATCCGCCTCGGCGCGGCGCAGTGGGTCCTCACGTTCGGCATTTGGCTTGTCCTGCTCGTGTTTTTTCGCTCGAGCGACGTCGGCGCGGCGCTGAAATATATTGCCGTGATGTTCGGCGGTGGCAGCGCGGGCACGGCGCCGCTGCCAAACGACGGAGCTGGCGGCGCTCTGATCGCGCTCGGTTGCGCAGGCTTGCTCGCGCTGCATTGGCTGGAGGGCTATCTTCACACCCGGCGCACGGTGCTGCTGATGCGGCGCTTCGACGGCCTGTTGCTGCGCGCGCTCATCGTCGGCCTCGCACTGTGGTTGCTACTGCTGCCGAAGGTGCAGGACAATCCATTCATCTACTACCGGTTCTGACCATGCTGCGAAAATTGAGCCGCGCCGTTGCGGCAATCCTGGCTGGAATGGTGTTGGCGGTGCTTGGAACGGAAGCGTTCTTTCGCATCATCGATGCAACGCCATTGCGCTGGGTTCTGCCGCTGCCGCAGGTCGCCCTCTATGGGCCGGATTTTGACACGGGATACCGTCATCGCGCCGATGTCAGCGGCATGTGGCTGACCGAGCACCGCAACTTCGTCCGCACCTCTGATCTCGGCCTGCGCGATCGCGACCGGCCGCTCGCCCACGGTGTGGGGCCGCGGACAGTCATCGTCGGCAATTCCATCATCGAGGCCGTGCAGGTGAGGGAGCGGCAGACCGGTCCGGCGGTGGCCGAGACCATACTATCGCACGAGCGTCCCGGCGCCGAAGTGGTCAACCTCGGACTGTCCGGCGCCAAGCCCGCCGTCGATGTGGCGCGCTTGCAATCGCTGGGCTTGGCGCTGTCCCCCGACCTCGCCATCGTTGTCCTTGACGTCGAGGACTTTATGGCGCCGGCCACGATCGACGATCGGGAATTTACCGGCTATCGCCCTGACGCGAACGGCGTGTTCCATCTTTCTTACGGTTTTAGGAACTCTTCGGGCTATCGATTTCGCACCTCTTGGGCGGGGCACGTTTTTTATTGGCTGCTCGACCACAGCGAGGTCGCGCGCATCATCAATGCGCGCAAGAATGTCGGCATCTTTGCCGAGTTCTCGCCGCCCGCGGTGGCGGCGGAGGGTTCGATGGTGTGCGGCACCGCCGGCCTCGATCCCTATGTCGCCCTGTTTATCAACGGCGAGCCTGCGGAAATGCGCGGTGTATTCGACGCTTTCGTTCGCGATCTCGCCGCCATCCAGCGCGATAAAAATCTGCCGATCATCGTGGCGACGCGCACCGTCGAAGCGGGTTGCCCGGCGCTTGTCGACAAGCGCTCGGCCGTCATCGATGCGATCCGCACTCAAATCGAAGGCGCCGGTCTTCAATATGTCGATCTCGATGGGCGCATCGTGGCGGCAGTGGGTGCCGGCCACGTTGCCGAACTCTACGGCTTCGGTGCCAATTTGGGATCCGGTCACCTCAACGTCGCGGGCAATCGCGTTTACGGTGCAATTTTCGCCGATGTGATCGCGCACGCGCTGCCGGCGCAGCGCCAGCCCGGTCAGTGATGGAAGGGAGGCTTGGGAAGAGAAAGAGCGGCGCGTTGCGCGCGGCGCCGCAACCGATTACATAACCGGCCAGGAGCACGGCCATGCGCGCGGAAATCGAGACCATCGTCGAGGAGATCAAGCAGTCCGCCGGACTGCTGAGGAGGCATCTTTGACGTCGACAAAGCGCGCGCCCGCCTTGCCGAGCTGAACCGGCAGGCCGAAGACCCCAATCTCTGGAACGATCCGCCGCGGGCGAGCCGGGTAATGCAGGAGCGCACCGCGCTCGACGAGCAGCTGACCGCGCTCGCTCGCATCGACCAGGAACTCGACGATCAGATCACCTTGATCGAGCTCGGCGACGCCGAGAACGATCAGAAGGTCATCGCCGAAGCCGAGGCGAGCTTGCGCAAGCTCAAGACCGAGGTGACGCGCCGCGAGCTCGAAGCGCTATTGTCGGGCGAGGCCGACGCCAACAATTCCTATCTCGAAGTCCATGCCGGCGCCGGCGGCACCGAAAGCCAGGACTGGGCCGCGATGCTGCTGCGCATGTATGTGCGCTGGGCTGAGCAGCACGGCTACAAGGTCGATTACATCGAGGAGACCCAGGGCGAAGAGGCCGGTCTCAAGTCGGCGACCATCGAGATCAAGGGCCACAATGCCTATGGCTGGCTGAAGACCGAGAACGGCGTGCACCGCCTGGTGCGCATCTCGCCGTTCGACTCCAATGCGCGGCGGCATACGTCGTTCGCCAGCGTCAACGTCTATCCGGTGGTCGACGACCGCATCAATATCGACATCAAGGAAGCGGACGTCCGCGTCGACACCATGCGCGCCGGCGGCGCCGGCGGCCAGCACGTCAACAAGACCGAATCGGCCATTCGGCTCACCCACATCCCGACCAATATCGCGGTGGTGTGCCAGAACGATCGCTCGCAGCACCGCAATCGCGCGCAGGCCTGGCAGATGCTGCGGGCAAAGCTTTACGAACTCGAATTGAAAAAGCGCGAGGAAAAGGCCGTGGCCGACCAGGCTGCCAAGACCGACATCGGCTGGGGCCACCAGATCCGGTCCTATGTGCTGCAGCCCTATCAGATGGTGAAGGATCTGCGCACCGGCGTGTCGACCTCGAACACCGGCGCCGTGCTCGACGGCGACATCGATCAATTCACCGCCGCGGCGCTGGCGCAAAAAGCCTTCGGCACCGCGCCGGCGGAAGTCGAGGATGTGGAGTAGGCTTTAGCCGCCGAACAGCGTGGCCCCGGCTTTCAAAAATCTCTGCGGATCGACCGCTTCGCCGTCGACGCGGGTCTCGTAATGCAGATGCGGGCCGGTCGAGCGTCCGGTGGAGCCGATCCGGCCGACCACTTGGCCGATGCGAATGCTCTGGCCGACGCGAACGTCGATTTCCGACAGATGGCCGTAGCGGGTGGCGAGGCCGTTGCCGTGATCGATCTCGACCATCTGGCCGTAGCCGCCGTTCCAGCCGGCCGACGTCACCGTTCCCGCCGCCGTGGCGTGGGCCGGCTCGCCATAGCTGCCGCGGAAATCGATGCCGGTATGCATCGCCGGCACATGCAGGAACGGGTCGACGCGCACGCCGAACGGCGACGAGAAATCGATCTCGCCGGTGACCGGCTCGCGCACCGGCACGGAAACGAGCGTGGCGCTGAGCTTGTCGGCATAAGCGCGGGCGATGTTGACGCGGGTCAGTGCGCGCTCAAAACTTTGGCTCTCCGACGGCAGCGCCACCGGCACGAACGGGCCGCCGATGCCGGGCGGCGGATTGGCGTTGAGTTTCAGGCCAAGCTGGGCGAGGGCGGACTGCATTTTGCGGGCTTTGCCCTCATAGCGCGCCTGTAGCTGGCCCAGCAGCGCGGCCTCGCGGCGGTCGACGCGATCGAGCGACGCTTCGATGCGCCCGAGTTTTGTACCGATGTCGGCTTCCTTGCCGGGCTTCTTGTTGATCGGCGCCCGATCGGGCTCGAGCGAAGTGCCGCGGTCGAGCGGGTGCGGCGTCAACAATGAATCGCTGATCGGGGAGGGCTTTGGGTCGTTGGTGCCGGTGGAGGAGCGCAGCGAGCCGGTCGTGGCCGGATCGGAAATGCCGCTCAAGGCCGTGGCCCGCGATTCCAGCGCGCTCTGCCGCCGCAACAGATCATTGAGCTTCTGCTCGAACTGCTCCTGATCGAGCAATTGGCGGCTCGTCGTGCGGTCGATCTGAGCACGCAATTCGGCGATGCGGTCTTCGTAGGCGTATTGCTGCTCGGCCTGACGCGCGATCAAACCCTTCAGCACGTCGTCGCTGAAGGCGAAATAGGTGGCGGTGGTGACCGACCAGCCGGCTAAAATCACGACAGTGCCGACGGCAATCCAGAAAGCCACCGGTCCGAATCTGATTTGCCGGCCGGCATGCGCGATGGTGTAGCCGGAGGTTTTTGCGACAGCCGGTGGCTTTACGGCGGGCTGGCGCTGCGGCTCGGCCTTGCGCACGACGTCGCGGGCCTGTTGCGGCGCACGAGCCGTTCGAGGCGATTGATACGCCGACCACTGCGACATTGACGCTCCCACCCGGTCCGGCCCTGGCGAGGCCGGCTGCCCAAGCGGGGAATGTGGGCCGTTTATGGTTAATATTCAGCAAATCGCGGCTGCGATTTTACGTCCTTGGGTAAATGCTTCCGCAACGATCAGAGCGCTTTGGCGGCAGCGAGAACTTCGGCCGCGTGGCCGTCGACCGATACCTTGGGCCACACCTTGGCGATGCGGCCGTCGGGACCGATCAGGAACGTGGTGCGGACGATGCCTAAGAATTTGCGGCCGTACAGCGACTTCTCCTGCCACACCCCGTAGGCCTCAAGCATGCGGTGCTTTTCATCCGAGGCGAGCGCAATGGCGAGCTTGTACTTGGCCTTGAACTTGTCTTGCGCCGGCACCGGATCGGCGGAGACGCCGACGATCTCGGTATCGGCACGGCCGAAATCACCCCGCAGGCGGGAGAAGTCGATCGCCTCCTTGGTGCAGCCGGTGGTGTCCGCCCGCGGATAGAAATAGAGCACGAGCTTGCGCCCGGCGAAGTCGGCCAACGACACAGTTCCACCGCCGTCGCGGGGTAGGCTGAAGGCTGGCGCCTTGGTACCGGGGGCAGGGCCTGCGGCGGCGCTCCGGGCTTTCGGCGGTGCCGACGGCTTTCGGGCCGGTTGTTTTGCGGCAGTTTTCTTAGACGCCATCTTCCTTTGCGCCTGCTGTTTGCGAGCCATACGCCTTCCTTTCGACGCTTTCCCGGGCACACTCTGCGCGGTCAGAATACCGGCGCCGGCAAGGGGGGTCGATCACCGATCGATCTGGGGCCTCGCCGGCGGACTTGTCAAAGCTGCGATATCGTTCTGACCGCACCACGGACGAGGGGACGCCCGAGGGGGCATGACCAACCAGGACAGGCAGAACGCTGCGCTTCCGCGACGGGAGACGGTTGCCGCCCCGCGCCGGACGGGCGGCCGTCCCGTGGATCCCCGCGCGCCGCGCGCGGCGGGGGCCAACCCTTACCTTTTAGCCTACCGGCGGCTCCTGGCCCGGCATCAGCGCCTGATCCGCCGGGTCGGCATCGGCAGCGCCATCGTTGTCGGCGTCTTTGCCTTGGGCTTTGTCACGCTGTGGTGGCGGCTCGCCAACGGACCCATCCAGCTCGACGTCGCCACGCCCTGGCTCGCCGCGGCGATCGAGGAGAATTTCGGCAGCCACCACAAAGTCCAGGTCGGCGGCACGCAAATCGAGCGTACCGGCAATGGCGGCGCCGCGGTGCGCATTCGCGACATCGTGGTGCGCGATGCCGAAGGCACCGTCGTTGCCAGCGCGCCGAAAGCGGAAGTTCGCGTCTCCGGCATGAGCCTGCTCAGCGGCCATATGCGCGCCGAAAGCCTCAACCTGGTCGGCGCGGAATTGTCGGTGCGCATCGAGCAGAACGGCGATGTCACCGTCTTTGCCGGCGCCAACAAGCATCCGATCGCGACGGCGCCGGCATCGGTTGCCGCCGCCGTTGCCAATGGCACCGCGGCGCCCGCACCGCCGACGGCGGCCGGGCGTCCGGTGCTCGCGGGAGCGGCGGCCGCGCCACAGCGCAAGACCAGCGAAATCCTTGCCGCGCTATTGACCTGGATCGACGGCATCGGCGAGACCGGACTCGACGGCCACGATTTGCGCGAGTTAGGCCTCAAGGACGGCAATCTCACCGTCGATGACGCGCGCACCGGCAAGCGCTGGAGTTTTCAGGACATCACGCTCAGCCTGGAGCGGCCGCACGGCGGCGGTGTCATCGTGACCGTCGGTTCGAGCAATGCCGAGCGGCCGTGGGGACTGACGGCGTCGATCAAGCCGACGCACGACGGCTCGCGCAGCATCGAGCTGGAAGCCCGCCATGTCGCGGCGAGCGACCTTCTGCTTGCGGCCCGCCTCGACGACGGCAATCTCGAAGCCAATCTGCCGCTGTCGGCAAGCCTGCGCGGCGAGTTTGGCCCCGATGGCGTGCCCCATGGCCTGGTCGGCCGGATCGTTGCCGAAACCGGTTTTATCAGCGAGGCCGACGGCGCCGACGGCCGCATCGATATCGACCATGCCGAGATCAAGCTGAATTGGGATGCGGCGAACCGCGTCTTGGCGGCACCGATGCAAATCATTTCCGGCGGCAACCGGATTACGCTGATGAGCGAAGTCCGCGCCCCCGAACAGGCCGGCGGCATCTGGCTGTTCAAGATCGGCAGCGGCACGATCGTGCTCAATTCGCCCAACCTTACGGGCGACCCGCTGGTACTCAACCGCGTCGCCTTTGGCGGCCAGTACGATCCGGCCAACAAGCGCTTCGTGGTCGAAGGTGGCGACATCGGCAATGCCGAGATCGGCGTCGCCATGTCCGGCAAGGCGGAACTGACCGGCGGCGATCTGCGCCTGGCGGCGGGCTTCGCCGGCACGCGGATGTCGGTGGACGCCTTGAAGCGCATGTGGCCGGTTTTCGTCGCGCCCAAAGTGCGCGACTGGTTTCTGACGCATCTCAACAGCGGCACCGTCGAGCGCGTTGTTGTCGCGGTGAACGCGCCGCTGAACACACTCAAGGCTTCTGGCCCGCCGGTGCCCGACGATGGCTTGTCGATCGACGCGCAGGCGACCAATTGCGTGATCCAGCCGGTGCAGGGCCTGCCGGCACTGCACGATGCCGACCTCAATGTGCACATCGTCGGCCGCAATGCGGTGATTACCGTCAACAAGGCGATCGCCGATGTGCCATCGGGCAAGAAGCTCGTGCTGTCGGCCGGCGCATTCGAAGTGCCCGACACCGCGCCGCACGAGCCGCCGGCGCGGGTGCACTTCAAGCTCGACGGTCCGGTGCCCGCGGCCGCCGAGCTTTTGACCATGGACCGGCTGCGCGACGCCGCCGCCGGCGCCCCGTTCGATCCGGCGACGACGCGCGGCACCATGAGCGCCAACGTGACCTTGGGCATGCCGCTCAAAGCCGATCTGCCGCCGGGCTCGACCAATTACGCCATCACGGTCGATGCGACGAATTTTTCCGCCGACCACATGATCATGGGCCAGAAGGTCGAGGCGGCGGTGCTCAAAGTGGTCGCCAACAACCAGGGCTTTGCGCTCAAGGGCGACGTCAAGATCGGCGGCACCCTGGCCAGCCTCGAATACCGCAAGGCGCGCGGCGATGACGCGGCCGACATCAGCCTGCAAGGCATGCTCGACGAGAATGCGCGCGCGAATTTCGGCCTCGATCCGGCGAACAGCATCAGCGGCGGCATTCCGCTCAAGCTCACCGGCCGCGTCGGCACCGGGCCGGACCGTGACGGCAAATTCGCCATCGAGGCGGACCTGACTTCGGCGCAGCTCGACAGCTTCCTGCCCGGCTGGGTCAAGCCGTCCGGCAAGCCGGCGCGGGCGACGTTCACCCTCACCACCAAGCCGCAGTCGATCCGCATCGACGATCTTCTGATCGAGGGCGCCGGCGGCGGCGTCAAAGGCACCATCGAGCTCGACGGTTCGGGCGAATTACAAACGGCGACTTTTCCGTCCTACGGTTTCGCCGATGGCGACCGCACCAATCTGAAGGTCGATCGCGCCCAGGACGGCGCGCTGCGCGTGGTCATGCGCGGCGACGTCTATGACGGGCGCGGCTTCATCAAGACCATGACCGGCAGCCCGGCCGGCAGCACGCCGAACAAGCGTCCGATCGATATCGATCTCGACATGAAGCTCGGTGCCGTCGTCGGCTATAACGGCGAAGCGCTGCGCAGCCTCGACTTGAAAATGTCGCGCCGCGCCGGCGAAATCCGCAGTTTTGGGCTCACCGCCAAGATCGGCCGCGACGCGCCGTTGAGCGGCGACCTGCGCAGCCGCGCCGGCGGACGCCAGATGATCGCGCTGACCACCGGCGACGGCGGCGCTTTGTTCCGCTTCACCGATGTTTATGCGCGCATGACCGGCGGCGAGATGGTGATCGCGATGGATGCGCCGTCCGCCGACAATCCGCTGCAGCAGGGCTCGATCACGGTGCGCCAGTTCGCCGTCCATGACGAAACCCAATTGCAGCACGCCGTCAACACCAGCGATCCCCAAGTCCAGCGCAACGTCATGGAATTCTCGAGCATGCGCGTCGACTTCGACAAGTCGCCGGGGCGCGTGGTGCTACGCGAGGGCGTCGTGCGCGGCCCGATGCTCGGCGCGACCATCGACGGCATGATCGACTACAGCCGCGATGAGATGCATTTGCGCGGCACGCTGGTGCCGCTGTACGGCCCGAACAATCTGCTCGGCCAGCTGCCGATCGTCGGATTGTTCTTGGGGGGAGAGAAGGAAGGCCTCGTCGGCATCACTTACGAAGTCGTCGGCAAGCCGGGCAATCCGGTGCTGCGCATCAATCCGATTTCGGCGCTGGCGCCGGGGCTGTTGCGCAAGGTGTTCGAATTTCCGATGAACAACGGCACTTATAACGAGAACAACGGCTACAACTACAACAACAATTATAACAACAACAACAATAATTCCAATTACAATGCACCCTCCACCTACAATTCCAACTACAACAATTACAACGGCAACAGGCCTTGAGCGGTGCCGGAGCATGATCCCGAAAAGTGGGAACCGGTTTTCGGAAAAGACCATGCTCAAATAAAAAATCTAGACCATGATCCGATTCGATTGAATCGGATCATGGTCTAGATCGGCTTGAGCAGAACGTGCCGCTTCCTGCCGAGTGAAAGCTTTACGACGCCTTCGGCGGTGACATCGGCTTCGCCGATCGTCGCCTTGTCGTTTGTGACCCGCACATCGTTGATCAGGATCGCATTGTTGGCGATGGCGCGGCGCACTTCGCCGTTCGAAGCGGCGAGGCCGGCTTTGACGAACGCGGCGAGCACGCCGATGCCGGCCTTGAGCTCGGCGCGCGGCACCTCGACGGTCGGCAGGCTTGAGCCTAGGCCGCCTTCTTCGAACGTCGTGCGCGCGGTCGCGGCGGCTTCGTCGGCGGCGCCCTGGCCGTGCACCAGCGCGGTCGCTTCGGTGGCGAGGATTTTCTTCGCTTCGTTGATGTCGGCGCCCTTGAGCGCCGCGAGCCGCTCGATCTCGTCGAGCGGCAGCACGGTGAACAGTTTCAGAAAGCGGGCAACGTCGGCGTCCTCGGTATTGCGCCAGTATTGCCAATAGTCGTACGGGCTCACCTGATCGGCGTTGAGCCACACCGCGCCGGCCGCGGTCTTGCCCATCTTGGCGCCGGACGACGTGGTGATCAGCGGCGAAGTGAGCGCGAAGAGCTGCGCGTTGTGCAGCCGGCGGCCGAGATCGATGCCGTTGACGATATTGCCCCACTGATCCGAGCCGCCCATCTGCAGCACGCAGCCGTAGCGGCGGTAAAGCTCGACGAAATCGTAGGCCTGCAGGATCATGTAGTTGAATTCGAGGAACGACAGCTCCTGCTGGCGCTCGAGGCGAAGCTTGACGGAATCGAAGGCGAGCATGCGGTTGATGGAGAAGTGGCGGCCGATGTCGCGCAGGAAGTCGATGTAGTTGAGCGCGTTGAGCCAGTCGGCATTGTTGGCCATCACCGCGTCGGTCTTGCCGTCGCCGAAGCGCAGGAAACGCCCGAAGATTTCGCGGATGCTCCGCAGGTTCGCGGCAATGACCTCATCGGTCAGCAGCCGGCGACTTTCGTCCTTGCCGGACGGATCGCCGACCCGCGTCGTGCCACCGCCCATCAGCGGGACCGGCTTATGGCCGGTCTGCTGCAGCCAGTACAGCATCATGATCGGCAATAGCGAGCCGACATGCAGCGACGGCGCGGTGCAGTCGAAACCGATATAGGCCGTGATGGTCGATTGACGGGCGAGCGCGTCCAACGCCTCGGGCTCCGAGACCTGGTGGATGAAGCCTCGGCTGGCGAGAACGTTGAGGAAATCGGATTTGTAGGCGCTCATCGGTGCAAGTTCTTGGGTGCAAGTGCTTGGATTCCAGGCTAAAGCCGCGGCTCGCCGCGGCGCCGCTGGTGTAACAGGTCCGCCGGGTGATTTAAACTTAGAACAACACCGCCAAAGCGGCGAGCCAAAGTATCGCGCCAAAATGGGCTTGCGCAGGGGTCCCGGATTGCTTCGCCACGTCGTGGCCCACAATCCGGGACCGCGCGGTGCTAATGCGCCGCCGCTTCCTTCAGCGGGTCCTTGACCGCTTCGAAGGTCGCGAATTCGACGGCCCAAGGCTGGCCGTCCTTCTTTTCGACCTTGCGGATATAGACGTTCTGCACGATGTCGCGGGTGTTCGGATCGATCGAGATCGGGCCGCGCGGGCTCTCCCAGCTCATGCCCTTCATGGCGCCGACCACCGCGTCGGCATCGGTGTTGCCGCCGGTTTTCTTGAGCGCCTCGTAGATCAGGTGCATGCCGTCATAGCCGCCGACCGAGATGAAATTCGCCCGATGGCCGGTGGCCTTCTGGTAGGCCGCGACATAATCCTTGTTGAGCTGCGACGGGTGCGCCGCCGAATAGATGCCAGCGGTGACGACGCCCAAAAGCGTGTCGCCGGTGGTCGGCAAATCATCGTCGTCGGTGATGTCGCCCGGGCCGATCAGCTTGATGCCGGATTTGTCGAGGCCGCGTTCGGCGAATTGGCGCGCGAAAGTGCCCGCCTGTCCGGCCGGCACGAACACGAACAGCGTATCGGGATGCAGGTCGGCGGCGCGTTGCAGGAACGGCGCGAAGTCGGGATTGGCCAGCGGCACTTTCAGGGTTTCCAAAACCTGGCCGCCGCCCTTGGTGAAATTGGCCTCGAAAACCTTGCCGGCTTCGGCGCCCGGTGCCCAGTCGGACAGCACGGAGACTGCTTTTCTGCTGCCGTTCTTGATCGCCCAGTCGGCGATGATGCCGGACTGCTGGCCAAGCGTGAAGCTCGTGCGCACGTAATAGGGCGATTTCTCGGTAACGATCGAGGTGCCCGACACCATGACGACGGTCACGACTTTGCCCTCGGTCGCGATCGGCGCCATCGACATGGCGCTCGGCGTCAGACAGGCGCCGAGGAAGCTGACCTTGTCGTTGACGATCATCTCCTGGGCGAGCCGCTTGGCGTTGTCGGGCACGCTGGCGTCGTCGCGGATGATCAGCTCGATCTTCTTGCCGGCGACCATGTTGCCGTGCTGCGCCACATAGAGGTTGGCGCCGGCGGAGATTTCGCGGCCCACCGCGGCCGAGGTTCCGGTCATCGGCGCGACGATGCCGATCTTGATCGTATCCTGCGCCGCGGCGCTGCCGGCGCCCAGCGCGGCGGCCGCGATGGCGAGACAGCCGGCGAGGAAATTCTGACGGTTCATGGGACGTCCTCTCTTTGCTTTACTTTGTTAGGATGATGGCGTCGAACGCATTGGGCGAGTGATCCCGAAAAGTTGCAAGCTGCACGCGCAGCATCGTGGAACTCGTCGATTGTCTTGCTGGCAAATCCGGGCGAAGCTAATACATATTCTGCACAAATTCCCGGTGACAATATGCTGCACCATTTCATTGTAACCCGCATTGGCATCGGCATCCACAACGAGAATTGGTATCGCGGCGCGCTCCGCCTGTTCGAGGCGATCACGTTTCCGTCGCTTTGCGCGCAGACTTGCCCGGACTTCACCTGTCTCCTGATCGTCGACCGCGACATCCCGGAAAGCGCCAAATCACGCCTTGATGCGATCGTCAACGGTCATCGAAATTTCCATATCGTGCCGATCGACCTCACTGTCATGCAGCAGGTCCATCAGGGCTGTTTCGATTATATTTGGGAGCGCTGTCAAGATTACCTGCTCGCCCATCGCACGATCGTCGACCCGTTCGAATACATCATCACGTCCGTGCTCGATGCCGACGATGCGTGGCACGTCGAGACCTTGGACCTCGTCCAAAAACGGATGACTGAGGAAATGCCGGCATTCCTGGCTTCCGAACGGCGAAACATGACGTGGACTCGCCATACCGGAGGGGCGTGTCTCGCGTTTGCGAACGGCTTGCGCTGGTACGCGCATCCGGACGTGGTTGTGCCGTTGCATCGTTTGTTTGGGGACATGTTCGTGTTCGTGGCCGCGCGCTTTTCCAGCGGCATATCGGCCTGTTCGAGCCGCCATACCCAGTGGGCGTCTTATTGCAACGTGGTCGATTTCAAGGACATCAAATGCCAACGAGCCACGCCGATGTGGGTCTACGTCCGCCACGATCGCTCCGAGGTGGGTTGGGATGTCAAGGACAACGAGTCCGATTCGGAGTCGGTCCGTCACCTCCGCGCCGATTTTGGCATCGATTTCGACAAGGTCCGGTGCTGGCGCGAAGACCATGAGCTGCGAGCGATTGGCAGGGGCGACAATATTCCGCGCAGTCACGACGGCATGGCCGGAACCGAGCAGCTCGACTGCTATTTTCGCATCAGTGCGCTGAACCGTCAGATAGCAATTCTCGAGCGTGACGCCGGCAATGCAGGTGCCGATGGGTCGCTCGATCGGCTGCTCGCCAGCCAGCGTCGCGCGCGGGACGAACTGGTGCGACGTTTTCATGACCAAGCTCAGTCCCATTTTCGCTGAGCCGCAATGATCAGGCGTCGACGACAAGGGGGTCATAACCGTCAATTTCGGCGGCAGGTGTCGGGCAAAATGGCCGCATCGGTGCGGCGGTGAATGACTCCAGCCGCGCGATCAGCGCGTTGCGTAACGGCATATGGGCGCCGCTATTCGGAGTGGGCCCGTCAAAATCGATGCCTTGCGAATATGCCTCAAATGTTTCGACGGTGCAGTTGCGCACGAGCTCGATGAGGCCGCTCAACCGATATGGGTCGGCAACATCGTTGACGAAGAGCACCGGCGTTCCGAGCGCCAGGCACGGCAGCGCGCAATGCAATCTGGTGGTGACGACACATTTGGCATAGGCATACAGGCCTAACAGCCTATCGGCCTTGGCGGAGCGCTGCTCGAATGTGCCGCCGCTCGTGTCGCGATGGCCCAGTCGCAAGACCGGCGTGCGGGTGCGGCCGAGCAAGACCTGATAAGGCTTTTCGGGCAGGTCGACGGCGCAGATGAAGTTCCTCCGGTCGCGCTTATCGTCGGCGCCCAGGGCGAGCGTCAGACATCCGGAGAAATAGCTTTCAACGCCGTGCTGTTTGAGCAATGACGTCGTCCACAGGTCACGGCCGCCTACTGGTCCGTGACGTCGCAGATAGTCGAGATTCTTGTCTTCGAGCAGCGTCACCGAGGGATCAGTCAATGTCGTGGGTTTGTACCGCTCGCGCGTGATGTGCATCGAAATCAGGCAAGGCGACAAAAACGGCGGCGGCGGCCATTTTTCGGGGTTGTGAGTGAACCATCCGTTCAAGATGATTTTGGCTGCGTCCGACGCATCGGAACGGTTGCTCGTCCAATCGTCCCGATCGACGAAAAAATCGGTTTGCGGCAGAAATTGTCGTGCGGCGATGCTTTGGATTTCGTCGCCGAGATTATTGGTGCTGTAGGATAGGAGAGCGAACTTTGCCATTGGCGCGGAATTCTCGACGTTCCGATTTTGCAGCTTCGCGAAGCGTGCCCGCCCGCGTTGCCCAAGTCCACCGCCGCCGGACCGCCAAAGTTGCGGGCCTGGCGTCCTGGGATTCCGCCGGCATCGTCTGGGGACCGACTACTTCGCTGCTTGGTGCAGCGGATCCTTGACCGCCTCGAAGGTGGCGAACTCGATTGCCCACGGCTCGCCGTCCTTCTTCTCCACTTTGCGGATATAGACGTTCTGGATGATGTCGCGGGTGTCCGGATCGATCGAGATCGGCCCACGCGGGCTTTCCCAGCTCATGCCCTTCATGGCGGCGAGCAGCGCGTCGGGATCGGTGCCGCCTTTGGTCTTTTTCAGCGCCTCGTAGATCAGGTGCATGCCGTCATAGCCGCCGACCGAGATGAAATTGGCGCGCTTGCCGCCGGTGGCCTTGGCGTAAGCCGCGACGTAGGCCTTGTTGAGCGCGGACGGATGCGCCGCCGAATAGAAGCCGGCGGTGACGACACCGAGCATGGTGTCGCCGGTCGCGGCCAGATCGTTGTCGTCGACGATGTCGCCCGGGCCGACCAGTTTGATGCCGGACTTGTCGAGGCCGCGCTCGGCGAATTGCCGCGCGAATGTGCCCGCCTGGCCGGCCGGCACGAACACGAACAGCGTGTCGGGCGCCAAATCGCGCGCCCGCTGCAGGAACGGCGCGAAGTCGGCATTGGCCAGCGGCACTTTCAACGTCTCGAGGATTTGCCCGCCGCCTTGGCTGAAATGCTGCTCGAACGCCTTGCCGGCTTCGGCGCCCGGCGCCCAATCGGACAGCACGGAAACCGCTTTGCGGCTGCCGTTCTTGATCGCCCAATCGGCGATGATGCCGGATTGCTGGCCGAGCGTGAAACAGGTGCGCACGTAATAGGGCGAGCGCTCGGTCACCACCGAGGTGCCCGAGATCATCACCACGGTCGGGATTTTGGCTTCGGCCGAGATCGGCGCCATCGACATGGCGCTCGGTGTCGTACCGGCGCCGAGGATGGCGACGTGGTCGTTGACGACGAGCTCTTGCGCGAGCCGTTTGGCATTGTCGGGGATGCTGCCGTCGTCCCTGATGATGAGCTCGATCTTCTTGCCGGCAACGGTGTCGCCGTGCTGCGCCATGTAAAGCTTGACGGCGGCAACGACTTCCTGGCCGGCCGCGCCGACCGTGCCGGTCATCGGCATGACGAGGCCGATCTTGACCGTGTCCTGGGCGGCGGCGCTGCCGGCCGCAGTCGCCACAATTGTAATCGCAAGAGCGGCGGCAAAATACGTGTGACGCCAAGCTTTCTTCAAAAAGAACATGCCATTCCCCCCAAAGAATTCGTTCATTGCGAACATTGAACGACCGGGGGCCGGCTATTGCAAGCGTCGCCTATGCCGCAGTGGTCGTCCGTCCGGTCTTGCCGAGCCGCTTGTCGAGATAAGCGCCGATCGCGGTCATCAGCGGCTCGACCTTGGCGTCGAAGAAATGATTGGCGCCGGGAATGACCTTCTGCTCGATGACGATGCCCTTTTGCGTCTTGAGCTTTTCCACCAGGTTGGTGACGTCGCGCGGCGGCACCACCGCGTCCTTGTCACCGTGGATGATCAGGCCGGAGGACGGGCAGGGCGCCAGGAACGAGAAGTCGTAGAGATTGGCCGGCGGCGCGATCGAGATAAAACCTTCGATCTCCGGCCGGCGCATCAAAAGCTGCATGCCGATCCAGGCGCCGAACGAGAAGCCGGCGATCCAGCAGCTGCGCGCTTCGGTGTTGACGGTTTGCGCCCAGTCCAGCGCGGCTGCGGCATCCGACAGTTCGCCGATACCGTGATCGAAGCCGCCTTGGCTGCGGCCGACGCCGCGGAAATTGAACCGCAGCGCGGAAAAGCCGCGATGCACGAAGGCGTAGTAGATCTGGTAGACGATCGCATGGTTCATCGTGCCGCCAAATTGCGGATGCGGATGGAGCACGATGCCGATCGGCGCGTTTTTTTGCCGCGCCGGGTGGTAACGGCCTTCGATGCGGCCTCCAGGTCCCGTGAAGATGACCTCGGGCATATGTTTGAACCTCGATAGCTGTGGCCGGTTAACCGGCGGATTCGGGCGCGCTTGACGCTGCCGGTGCGCACACGTAAGTGTCTAAAACCATTTCAGATTTTAACACCGGCAAGGTGCATTGGGCGGCGCAAGCATTGGGTCGCGACTTTTAGCACAGGCCGGGGGACAAAAAGCAAGCTTAACCAGCATGGTCGAGCGCAGCTATTTCGATTGGAACGCCACGGCGCCGCTGCGGCCGCAAGCCGCCGAGGCGTTGCGCGAGGCGCTTGCGGTTCCCGGCAATCCGTCGTCGGTGCACGCCGAGGGGCGGGCGGCGCGGCGGCTCGTCGAAGAGGCGCGCGAGGAAGTCGCGGCGCTGGTCGCGGCGCGCCCAGGCGACGTTTTCTTCACATCCAGCGGCACCGAAGCCAACATGCTGGCGCTGACGCCGGCGATTCAGACCGCGGACGAGCGGCGGCCGCGGGGAAAGCTCTTGATCTCGGCGATCGAGCATCCGTCGGTGCGAACGGGCGGGCGGTTCCCGCGCGACGCGGTGGCGGATATTGCGGTCGGCGCGGACGGCCGCATCGATCTTGTGGCGCTCGCCGACGCTTTGGCGGAAACATCGCGGCCGCTGGTCTCGATCATGCTCGCCAACAACGAGACCGGCGTGGTGCAGCCGATCGCGCAAGTGGCCGCCATCGTCCATGGGGCCTCCGGTTTGCTGCATGTCGATGCGGTGCAGGCGGTCGGGCGCATCGCCTGCGATATCAATGCGCTCGGCGCCGATCTGCTGACGCTCTCGGCCCACAAGATCGGCGGGCCGAAGGGTGTTGGGGCGCTCATCCGGGCGCGTGAGGACGTTCATTTCCCCGATCCCCTCATTCGCGGCGGTGGCCAGGAACGCGGCCTGCGTGCCGGCACGGAAAATGTCGCCGGCATCGCCGCATTCGGCGCGGCCGCTGCCGCCGTGCGCCGCCAGGGTGGCGCCGAGGCGGCCCATATGCGCGCCCTGCGCGATATGCTGGAAACCGGCCTCAAGGCGGTCACGCCCGCGGCCGTGATCTTTGGCGAAGCGGCCGAGCGGCTGCCGAACACGACCCTTTTTGCCGCCGAAGCCATGAAGGCTGAGACCGCGGTCATTTCTTTTGATCTCGAAGGCATCGCCGTGTCGTCGGGCGCCGCTTGCTCGTCCGGCAAGGTCCAGCCCTCCCATGTCCTTGCAGCCATGGGGGTTTCTCCCACGCTCAGCAGTGGCGCGCTGCGCCTGAGCCTGGGCTGGGCGACCACCGAATCCGATGTCGAAAGGTGCCTGGGCGCTTGGAGAAAGCTCGCAACTGCATTATCTAAGGGCGAGGCAGGCATGGCAGCCTAACTGGCTGCATAACCGAACGAATTCCTGGGCGATTTGAACCGTTCAAACGCCCGTAGATGGGGTGACCAGAGGCAGGACACCGACCATATCCGACAAATCCAACCCGCGGTCCTTGAAACCGTGAGCGGAGGGACGAATGCCGGCAGTACAAGAGACCGTCGATCAGGTCCGGCGCATCGACGTCGATCAATACAAGTATGGCTTTGAGACGCTGATCGAATCCGACAAGGCCCCAAAAGGCCTGTCGGTGGACACGGTGCGTTTCATCTCGGGCAAGAAGAGCGAGCCGGACTGGATGCTGGCCTGGCGGCTCGACGCCTATAAGCGCTGGCTGACCATGCAAGAGCCGAAATGGGCCAAGGTCGAGTACGGCCCGATCGACTATCAGGACCTCTACTACTACTCGGCGCCGAAGCAGAAGGGCGGGCCAAAATCGCTCGACGAGATCGACCCCGAGATTCTGCGCACCTACGAAAAGCTCGGCATTCCGCTGCGCGAGCGCGAAGCGCTGCTCGGCATCCAGAAAACGGGCGACGACGTCGGAGAGGATGGCCAAGAATCTGAGAACGGCAACCCCTTGCGGCGCGTCGCGGTCGATGCCGTGTTCGATTCGGTTTCGGTCGCCACCACGTTCCAGGCGGAACTGGCCAGGGCCGGCGTTCTCTTCATGCCGATCTCGGAAGCGATCCACAAACATCCCGAACTGGTGAAGAAATATCTCGGCACCGTGGTGCCGATCAGTGACAATTTCTTCGCCACGCTCAATTCGGCGGTGTTTTCCGACGGCTCGTTCGTCTATGTGCCGCCGGGCGTGCGCTGCCCGATGGAGCTGTCGACCTATTTCCGCATCAACGAGCGTAATACCGGCCAGTTCGAGCGCACGCTGATCATCGCCGACCGCGGCTCTTACGTCAGCTATCTCGAAGGCTGCACCGCGCCGATGCGCGACGAGAACCAGCTCCACGCCGCCGTGGTCGAGCTGGTCGCGCTCGATGACGCCGAGATCAAATATTCGACCATCCAGAACTGGTATCCGGGCGACGCCAAGGGCAAGGGCGGCGTCTACAATTTCGTCACCAAGCGTGGCGATTGCCGCGGCAAGAACGCAAAAATTTCCTGGACACAGCTCGAGACCGGCTCGGCGATCACCTGGAAATATCCGAGCTGCATCCTGCGTGGCGATAATTCGCGCGGAGAATTCTACTCGATCGCGATCTCAAACGGCTACCAGCAGGTCGATTCCGGCACCAAAATGCTGCATCTCGGCAAGAACACCACGAGCCGCATCATTTCCAAGGGCATCGCCGCCGGCCACTCCAACAACACCTATCGCGGCCTGGTCACCGCGCACCGCCGCGCCACCGGCGCGCGCAACTTCACCAATTGCGATTCGCTCCTGATCGGAGACAAGTGCGGCGCCCACACCGTGCCCTATATCGAGGCCAAAAACTCCTCGACCGTGTTCGAGCACGAAGCGACGACCTCGAAGATCTCCGAGGAGATGCTGTTCTATTGCCGCCAGCGCGGGCTGTCGGCGGAGGAGGCGACCGCGCTCGTGGTCAACGGCTTCGTCAAGGATGTGCTGCAGCAGTTGCCGATGGAATTCGCGGTCGAGGCGCAGAAACTGATCTCGGTCTCGCTGGAAGGCAGCGTCGGGTGACGGTTGATGAGCGGCGATTTGTTGGGCGACAGCGATGGCAAGTTGGCTTGAAATGCCGGAACTGGAAGCGCTGGTGGAATCGGCAGGCGCGCGGGAGCCCGGCCTCGACGTGCTGCACGACAGCGTCGAGGCCATCATGACGACGCTCGAGCGGCAGGTGCGCCGCCAGGGCGGCCCGCCGATCGTGACGTACCACAATCATAAAGGCGCCTATTACAATGTCAGCGTCCGCCAAAGCGCATACTGGATCCTCTACGAGCATTCGGTGTCGCAGCTCGAATTCGCGCTGGCGCGCACCGACCAATTGGCGTGGCGCATTTGCGGCTACCGCTGCACGCCCGCCGAAATGCGGGCCGCCCGCGAGCGCGCCCGGCGCGACGGTTTCACCGGAACCATTCTTCCCAACAAATACTTCTCGCCGCCCCATACTGTCGCGGACGACGAGGATTGAGCCGCTCCATTCGCCTGGAGAATGCGGGCGCGGCCATCGGAAAGAGGACAATGTCGCTTCTGGAAATTGAAAACCTGCACGTCGAGATCGACGGCAAGGAAATTCTCAAAGGTCTCGACCTCACCGTGAATGCCGGCGAGGTGCACGCCATCATGGGCCCGAACGGGTCCGGCAAATCGACGCTCGCCTATGTGCTCGCCGGCAAGGCCGACTACACGCCGACCGCGGGCGAGGTGCGCTTCGACGGCAAGAACATCTTCGACATGACGCCAGACGAGCGCGCCTCAGCCGGTCTGTTCCTCGCCTTCCAATATCCGCTGGAAATTCCCGGCGTCGCCACCATGACGTTCCTGCGCACCGCGCTCAACGCGCAGCGCAAGAAGCGCGGCCAGGCGGAGCTCTCGACGCCGGAATTTCTCAAGAAGGTGCGCGAGGTCGCCGGCAAGCTCGACATCGACCAGGACATGCTGCGCCGCGCGGTCAATGTCGGCTTTTCCGGCGGCGAGAAGAAGCGCAACGAGATATTGCAGATGGCGCTGCTCGAGCCGCGGCTTGGCGTGCTCGACGAGACCGATTCCGGTCTCGACATCGATGCGCTGCGAATCGTCTCCGAGGGCGTCAACCGGCTGCGCTCGAAGGAGCGCGCCTTTCTCGTCATCACCCATTATCAGCGGCTGCTCGACTACATCGTGCCCGACGTGGTGCACGTGCTGTCGAAGGGCCGCATCGTCAAGACCGGCGGCAAGGACTTGGCGCTCGAGCTCGAAGCGCGCGGCTATGCCGAATACCAGGAGGAGGTTCCGGCGTGAACGCCGAAGTCGCCATCATCAAGACCGCGGCGGAGACCGCGCTGGCGCAGGCCTTTTCGCAGGCGCGCGGCCGGCTGCCCGGTGATGGCGCGATTGCGGCGCAGCGCGCCGCGGCGTTCGACGTGTTCGCCAAGTCCGGCCTGCCGCATCGGCGCATCGAAGACTGGAAATATACCGATTTGCGCGCGCTGATGCGCGAGGCAAAACCGCTCGCGGCACCCCCCGATGCCGCCGCCAAGATGCGGGCGAAGACCGCCGGCGCCTTGCTCGGCGATGTCGAAACGCGCCGGCTGGTGTTTGTCGACGGCGCGTTCGTGGCCGAACTGTCCGACATTGCCGGCCTGGAGCCGGGGCTTGCGGTCGGTTCGCTCGCCGATGCGCTGTCCAACGGCGATCCGACGCTCGCTGCTCATCTCGGCAAGCTGGCGCCGGCAAGCGACGCCGCGGTCGCACTCAATACCGCCCTGATGGGCGACGGCGCCGTGATCCGCATCGCCTCAGGTTCGACCATCGAGCGGCCGATCCATCTTCTGTTCGTCGCCTCGGATAAGCCCTCCGCCACCTTCACGCGCTCGCTGGTGGTGGTGGAACGGGGCGCCCGTGCCATGCTGATCGAAAGTCACGAAGGCCCCGCCGGCAGCGATTATCAGGTCAATGCCGCGCTCGAGATTTTCGTCGGCGACGAGGCCCATGTCGACCACGTCAAGATCATCGGCGAGGGCGCCGACGCGCTGCACGTCTCGACGCTGGCGGCCGCGATCGGCGCGCGGGCGCGCTTTAATGCTTTCACCTTCACCGCCGGCGGTGCCGTGGTGCGCAACCAGCTGTTCTTGAAATTCGACGGCGAGGACACCGTCGCCGGCATCCGCGGCGCGACCTTGATCAAGGGCCGGCAGCACGCCGACACCACGCTGGTCGCCGACCATATCGCGCAGCGCTGTCAAAGCCGGGAAATGTTCAAGACGGTGCTCGACGGCGAGGCCCATGGGGTGTTCCAGGGCCGCATCATCGTGCGGCCGCATGCGCAAAAAACCGACGCCAAGATGATGACGCGGGCGCTGCTGCTCTCCGAGCGCGCCGAGGCGGACAACAAGCCGGAGCTCGAAATCTTTGCCGACGACGTGCAGTGCGGCCATGGCGCCACGGCGGGGGCGCTTGACGACGATTTGAAGTTCTATCTGATGGCGCGCGGCATTCCGCGGCCCGAAGCGGAAGCCTTGCTGATCCGGGCGTTTCTCGGCGAGGCCATCGAAGGCATCGAACATGCCGGGCTGCGCGAGGCGCTGATGGATGCCGTCGTGGCCTGGCTCGAGGCGCGCTGACATGAATATCGCGAAACCCATCGGTACCTACGACGTCAACCGCATCCGCGCGGATTTTCCGATCCTTGGCATGCAGGTCTACGGCAAGCCGCTCGTTTATCTCGACAACGCCGCTTCGGCGCAAAAACCGCAGGCCGTGCTCGATCGCCTCAACCAGGCCTACACCTCGCAATACGCCAACGTGCATCGCGGCCTGCACTACCTCGCCAACGAGGCGACCGAGGCCTACGAAGGCGCGCGCGAGAAAGTGGCGGCATTCCTCAACGCCAAGCGCAAGGAAGAGATCATCTTCACCCGCAACGCCACCGAGGCGATCAACCTCGTGGCCTACTCCTTCGGCCGCGAGCGCATAAAGCCGGGCGACGAGATCGTGCTCTCGATCATGGAGCACCATTCCAACATCGTGCCGTGGCATTTTTTGCGCGAGCGCCAGGGCGCGGTGATCAAATGGGCGCCGGTCGACGACGAGGGCCATTTCCTCATCGACGAGTTCGAGAAGCTTCTGACGCCGCGAACGAAGCTCGTCGCCATCACCCATATGTCGAACATGCTCGGCACCTTGGTGCCGGTGAAGGAAGTCGTGCGCATTGCGCATGCCCGCGGCATTCCGGTGCTGCTCGACGGCGCGCAAGCGGCGGTGCATCTCGACGTCGACGTCCAGGACATCGATTGCGATTTCTATGCCTTCACCGGCCACAAGCTCTACGGCCCGACCGGCATCGGCGTGCTCTACGGCAAATACCAGCATCTCGACTCCATGCCGCCGTTTAACGGCGGCGGCGAGATGATCCGCGAAGTGTTCGAGGACCGCGTCATCTACGGCGAGCCGCCGCACAAATTCGAGGCCGGTACGCCGCCGATCGTGCAGGCGATCGGGCTCGGCGCGGCGATCGATTATGTGGCGAGCGTCGGCAAGGCACGAATCCGCGAGCACGAAGCCGGCCTGATGCGCTACGCCCACGACCGGCTGCGCGAGATCAATTCGCTGCGCATCATCGGCAACACCAAGAACAAGGGGCCGATCGTCTCCTTCGAGATCAAGGGCGCCCATCCGCACGACGTGGCGACCATCATCGATCGCTCCGGCGTCGCGGTGCGCGCCGGCACCCACTGCGTCATGCCGCTGTTGTCGCGGTTCGGTGTCTCCGCCACGTGCCGCGCGTCCTTTGCCATGTACAATACGCGCGAGGAGATCGACTGCCTTGCGCAGGCGCTGGTGAAAGCGCAAGAGTTCTTCACGTGAAGGATATCTTCACATGACCGACGAACCGAAAACCGATACGGGCAATGTTGTAGGCGCCGCGGCCGATACGGCGGAACGGCCGTCCACGATTCCGGCCGACGAGATGGCGCGTCTGACCGACGAGATCGTCGGTGCGCTCAAGACCGTCTATGACCCGGAAATCCCTTCCGACATCTACGAGCTCGGCCTGATCTACAAGGTCGATATCGACGACGACCGCATGGTCAAGATCGACATGACGCTGACCACGCCCAACTGCCCGTCGGCCGCCGAACTGCCGGCGCAGGTGGAAAACGCGGTCGCGGGCGTGCCCGGCGTGCGCGAGGCCAAGGTCACCATCGTCTGGGATCCGCCGTGGGACCCCAGCCGCATGTCGGACGAAGCGCGCACCGAGCTCAATATGTGGTGAGTTGCGCATGCGGCGCGGCGGCACTACATCAGGTTAGGTAGGACGTTAGTATTTTTGAGTTATTCCAGGTCGTAACGGGCGTGCGTTAAGTCAGCACGCGAGGAGCTAAGACGATGGCGACAGCCCGGCCGAGACCTCAAGTGATGCGGCTCACGGACGCCGCAGCGGAGCGCATCAAGGCGGTGATGGCGAAGGCCGAGCGCCCCATCGCGGCGGTGCGCGTCGGCGTCAAGAACGGCGGCTGCGCCGGCATGAGCTACTTCATGGAATATGCCGAGGCCGTCAATCCGCTCGACGAGGTGATCGAGGACAAGGGCGTGCGCATCCTGGTCGATCCCAAGGCGGTGCTGTTCCTGCTCGGCACCGAGATGGACTACAAGGTCGAGAAATTGTCGGCGCAATTCGTGTTCAACAATCCGAACCAGACCGCGGCCTGCGGCTGCGGCGAATCGGTGCAGATCGAGCCGGCAGTAGACACCGCGCAACCGCATGCGCAGTAATCACGCCGGCCGAGGCTTGCGCACACTCTCGATCAGCGAGGCGCGCAGCAGATAAGCGCGATGCGCCGCCGGATCGGCCGCCGTCGCCCGCAAGGCGGCGTTGCCGCGGGCGCGCGCCGCCGGGTCTTTTTCCTCGAGCCGCTTCTTGTTGGCGATCGTCTGCTGTTGGACATATTCGACGTTCAACGGCCGGCGCCGCCGATCATAGTTGTCGAGACTATCGGCGGGCGCGTCGCCGCGCATGACCCGGCCGAGCAATCCGGCAAGCTCGGCCGCGTCGTGAATGCCGAAATTCAAGCCCAGCCCGCCCAGCGGATTGTTGACGTGCGCGGAGTCGCCAGCAAGGAAGACGCGGCCCTTGCGGAAGGTCGCCGCCACCCGCTGGTGGACAGTGTAAACGTTGCGGTGAAAAACCGGATAGTCGCCGGCTTTCGGGAAGAAATTCTGCAGCCGTTGCTGCACCGCCTGCTCGTCGAAAGCCTGCTCCTCCGTTTCGCCGGGACGCGTCGGGAACAGCAGGCGCCACAGGCCCTTGCCGTCGTCGCCGGTGACTTTGAACAGCGCGCACCATTCTTGCGCATCGGAAAAGTAATTACGCGAGCATTGGGCGTAGAGCGCGTCGAACGAAAACGGCGTGGTGAGGATCAAAAACCGCTCCGGATGCGTAAAGCCTTCGAAGTCGATGCCGAGCGTTTTGCGCACCGTGGAGCGGCCGCCGTCACATCCGATCAAATAGCTGCCGGCGACGCGGCGGGTGCCCGACGGCGTCTCGACCTCGGCTTCGACCCGGTCGTCGAATTGCTCGAAATCCACGAGGCGCGACGAGAACGCGACGGTGGCATGAGCAAGCCGGCCAAGGCGCGCGATCGTCATGCTGGCGAGCTTGTGCTGCTCGCACTGCACGACGAAAGGGTAGCGGGTGTCGTTCTTCAAGACGCCGAAATCGAACTCGGCGATCAATTCGCGGGCGGCGCGATCCCAGACCCGGAATTTGGGCTCGACCAGGCCGTGCGCGATGACATCGTCGACGAGGCCCAGGCCGTCGAGGATTTCAAGGGTCGCCGCATGGGTGGTCGCGGCGCGGGGACTGTCGTTGACCCGTTGCTCGGCCTCGAAGACCTCGACCGCAAAACCCTGGCGCGCCAGCGCCAGCGCCGCGATGACGCCGACCGGGCCGCCGCCGGCAATGAGGATGGGGCGTTGAGGAGGCATTTTCCGGGGTTCTACGCCGGGCGCAGCGTAGCGGCAATATCTGTCGGTATAGGCCGTCAGCGGCAAAGCGCACCGCAGAAAAATGCCGCACCAGCGAGCCGAGAATGCTAAAGCGGCCTCATCGTGTTAAGTACATGATCGAAAGCAAAATTCCCTTTGACGCCGCGATGACGCTGCATTGACGGCGATCGTGCTCCAAACAACGCGCCGCAAAGGGAGGAAGAAAATGACGTTCGCGCGAACCGCGCTGGCCGCGTTGCTTTGTCTTGTCGCTTTGTCGATCCCCGCCTTGGCCTTCGACCCTGCCATATGCAAACAACACTGTGCCGAAAGCTGCTCTGGAAAAAGTAGTATGTGCCTGAGCAATTGCACGCACAGATGCGACAATGGCGGTCGACATTGATCGGGGCCAGCATCCGCCGCGGCGCCGATTTAGCCTGGCGACGAGCTGAGCGCGAGCCGTAAGCCGTCAAGAATCCGCGGCCGATGCCGATTATCCACGCCGCCAGCATCTTTGTGTGTTCGTTGCATGAACAACTGCGTGCGATCCGGCGCCATCTTCGTCAAGGCCGCAACTGATTTCGCGGCATTCGATTTGTCGCCAATGGTGGCGTAGATCGATGCAAGCCACGCCTTGACGAGAGGCGACCCCGGCATGAACGTGTCGGCGCGTAACGCCCAGTCTAAGGCGGATCGCTCATGGCCAAGCTCGAGTTCTGCCTCGGCGGCGAAAAGATACCAGTAGCCGGTGGTCGGATCGTTGGGGGTTGCGGCGCGGATGGTTTGAAGGATTTGCTCCAGTCCCTGCTGCGGCTGTCCCATTCTGGTGAGCACGTGTCCCAGCTGGCCCTGCGCCGGAAGGAAGCTTGGGTTGAGCTCGAGACAACGCCGCAGCGCGCGCAGGCTCGCCGCATAATGGCCGCGGTACTTCTGCAACAGCGCCAGACTGTAGAGCGCGGGAATCGAATTCGGAGATTTGCCCAATGCTTCGTTTAGAATCCGTTCGGTCTCGTTGAGATCGGATGAGACATCAAGGTCGACGAAATTCATTGCGGCGATAATGTGCACCCTCGCGACGCCGAGGATGGCGGGCTGATAATGCGGATTGCGCCGCAAAGCCTCCTCGAACAGCGTTATCGCAGCGGACAGGTTTTCCCGAATGGCGCCCATCCGCAGTTCCGAATAGCCGCGTGCGACCAGTTCGCCGGGCTCGAGCCGTGAAATCGGATTGTCGCGTTCGCGCAGTACGCCGAGATGGCCAATCTGGATCGCAAGTATTCGGGCGATGCCGCGCGACGCTTCATCAGCGACGACGGTCGGGTCGGTGCGCCCGCGCTGCAGATGATCGGACCAAATATTCGTTTGGGTTGCCGTATCCACCAGCTGCAGGTCAATTTTCAGTGCGGCGTCGTTGCCCTGAACACGACCGACGATCGCATACTGTACGCCGAAATTCGTCTTCAGATCGCTTACATTCGTCTTATGATCGCCGAAGGAGTCCGACGTCTGCTCCGAGATCACCCGCAGGCCGCCGAACCGGCTGAGGTAGGCAATCAGGTCATGCGTCAGCGCTTGTGCGAATGCCGGATCGTCTGGTTGCCCGTGGGTGTCGGCCTCAAAGGGCAAAACGGCGATGACGTGGCCCGGCTGCCGATCGGTCACAGCCAGCGGCAATTTCAGACCGGGTACAAGCCCGAGTGCGCCGATCGCGCCGATTGCGAAAATGCACGCGGCGATCGATGCAGCAGCAAGCGCTCGCCGAGGCCAAGACAGTAGGCTGGTTCCTACCGTATTGCCCGGCGTCTGTGCGAGAGAAAGCCCGGACAATACCGAAACTGAAGACTCCTTGCGCTCAGACGCGGCAAGCGAAACTGGCGCCGTGTCCGGCACGCCGACTGGGTTGGCGACGCTCGCCGCCGAGCATTGCTCGCGGTTGGCCGCGTGCGCCGGCTCAAAATCGCCACGCTTGATCGCGTCGATCAGCGTGCGCGTTGCTGCTTCTGGAGCAACGCCAAGTTCGCTGCGTAGGAGATCGGTAAGAAGCTTCGCCCGGCTCAGCGCCGCATCGCATCCCCTGTACCGCGCAAACAGCTGCAGCGCGATCCGCTGCCGATCCTCGCGCGTCGGCTCGAGTGCAATCAAGCGTTCGGCTGCCGCAATGGCTCCCTCGCCGTCGCCTTTCGCATCGGCGCTTCGGCACAACGCCCCGAAAACGTCGCCTGCCGCCGCCGCAAGCCGGTCAGCCTCCTGGCGCTGCCAGGAGCGGAACTCCTCGATATCCAAAGTCAGGTCGGGCAGAAACGTTCCGCGCCAAAGCGCAGCGGCCCGGGTGAGTGCGTCCGGCTCGGTCGCGTGAGCGAACGCGATGAAGCTGCGTGCATCCACGGAGACCGATTGAGCGCGTAGCCAAATCGCTTCCCGATCGAGGCCCAGGATTTCCGATCCCAAGCCCAGATCCTGGCGCAGCGTTATGAGGCATTGCCGCAGACTGTGACGCGCCTGCTGGTCAGGACCGTCACCCCACAACAACGTCGCGAGCTCTTCGCGCGTTGCCCTGTAGTCCCGTTGCATCGCCAGATAGGCGAGCAGCGCCCGTGCCTTTCTGGATCGAACGGCAATGGGAATGGGACGGCCGACGTTCGCTTCAATTGCGAACGGACCGAGCAGCCGCAGGGTGACATGGGTCGGTCTGGACATCGGTCCACCGCCATCGTCGGCCATGCAATTTTAGCATCGTTGCATTGCCCGCGCCAACCGTAAGCAAAAAGGTTGGGTAGACGGCCTGAAACATCCGCTAAGTGCCTCATCCATCAAAATGTTCCCTTTGACGCGGCGATGACGCCGCGTTGACCGCCGCTGTGTCATTTATGCGGGGAAATCGAAAACGCGTTTCAACGCGGGGAACCCGGATAGCGCGTCGCCGCGAGACGCCGCAGCGATCCATCCTCTAGATCCGAGACGACATGATGGCCGGAAGCCAACTCAAGGAGAACGCAATGAAAAAAATCTCAATCGCGCTCGTCTGCGTGTTGATCATGCCGATGCTTGCGTCAGTCGCGGATGCCCGCGGGCGCGACAAGCCGGATTTTCATTACGAAGGCACGACCAAGTGCTGGAGCAACAACACCCGCTGCAAGTGAAGTAGTCGGCATGATGCGTTGCGTAGCATTAATAGGGATACCATAACGATGAGCGACAAAGGAGGCGTTCATGCTGCAGAAATTGGTTGAGTCCGTAAGTTTGGCGATTGTCATTTTCCTTCCAATGTCCCATCCGGCAGCAGCGGACGGGCTTGATGGTACCTATCGCGGAACGCTTGTTTGCGACAAATTGAACATAACGCAATTCATGTTGCGAGCCCCTTTTGATGTCATAGTCACCGGCAAGAACGTGGTCGCGGCGCGTCCCGTTTTCAATCTCAAAGGTACCTTTGTCGTCGGCAGTGAGATCGCAACCGGCGCCGTTGCGGACGACGGCACGATTAAGCTTAGCTCAAATTGGAAGGCCGGCGGATCGAGCTACCAGGGCAGCTATAGCGGTGTGCTCACCGAAAAAAGCGGCACGCTCACTGGAACGCAAGCCTGGACGATGCCGGAAGGCCAACAGAGCCGAACCTGCACGGCAGCCCTCGTGCGTAATGCGGCCATTGCCGAGTGAAATCGCGGCGGCGCTCGCTTGGCGGGCGGCTTACGCCACCCGCGCCGAGGTCGACGGGCGCGCCTCGGGATCGGCCTCGCAGATGACGCGGTTGCGGCCGTTACGCTTGGCGGCGTAGAGGCACATGTCGGCGCGTTCGATCAAGGACTGTGCGGTGTCGTGCGGGCGCAGCACCGCGGCGCCGATCGAGATGGTCACCCGGCCGAGCCGCTCGCCGTTCGAGCGTTTCATCAATTCCTTGGACATGACGGCGCGGCGGATGTGGTCGGCCACCGTGATCGCCGATTGCAGCGCCGTGTTCGGCAGCGCGATGACGAATTCCTCGCCGCCATAGCGTGCGGCGATGTCCAGGCCTTTGACGTTCTGCTTCACCGACAGCGCCACCAGGCGCAGCACTTGATCGCCGGTGAGGTGGCCGAATTTGTCGTTGAAGCTCTTGAAGTGGTCGATGTCGGCCATCAATAGCGCCAACGGCTGATTGTGTTCTTTCGCTTCCGTCATGGATTTGGCGAGGGCCTGGTCGAAGAACTTGCGGTTCGACAGCGTGGTGAGCGGATCCGTCAGGCTCTCGGTGCGCACCGCCTGGAGGTTTTCCTGAAGCTGCTCGATCTCCTGCTTCGATGCCGACAGCCGGGCTTCGAGCTTCTTGTTGTTGTGCTCCATGTCCTTGGCGCCCTTGACCAGGCGCTCGATCACGGCACGCAGGCCTTCGCCGTCCTTGGCGCCCTTGAGGCTTGCGGTCGCGTCGGCGAGGCTAGCCGAGTAGTTGGTCGCCGTGCCGGAGGCGGCGTCGATGGTGTCCAGAACCTGTTTGATCTCGCCGAGCATGCGCGCGTTGACGGTGTCGATGCGATCGGTCGCCCGGTTGGCCGCGATATAGGTGGCGTGGATTTCTTCGAGATCGGCCTCGCCGAGCGTGCCTTTCTGCTCGAGCGTTTGATTGATCAATTGGTTGAGCGCCGGGTTATAGCCGGTGGCGTAGTTGTACCAGATTTCGAAATTGCGCGGGGTGGCGGACTGGGCGAGCGCCTTGATCTGTCCCAAGGCGATGTCGGCGAATGCGAGCGTCCGTTCGTGCTCGTCGCGGGGCACTCCCATGAAGAATCTCCGATCGCGCTGGAAGGCCGGAAGGGTTGGTGACAGCCCGGACTGTCGCAATTCACCTACAACTTAGGGGATAGCCGTGAAAGAGCGGTAAATAACCGCCTGTCGGGAAAATCCTGACATGACAATGGCGCCGGGGCGGACGCCGGGATTTTCGGCGTGGCTAGGCTTTGATCGGCACCGGGCGCAGCAGGAAGGCCGGCAGGTGCGAGGCGTCGCCGTCGTCCATGGGCTGGCGCACGGGCTGCGGGGCGCGGCGCGATCTCGCTTCTTCGATGCGCGCGACCGGGGCCGGCCGTTGCTGCGGCCGGCGTTGATGCTCGTGCCGTCCGCGCTGCGGCGGCCGCGCCGTTTGTCTTGGTTCGTTTCTGGGCTCGTGCCTTGGTTCGTGTCTTGGTTCGTGATTTGGCTCGTGCAGTGGCTCGGCAGGCGCGCCGGCGAGCTTGTCCATGAATGGAATCGTCTGGCCGATCAGTTTTTCGATCGCGGCGACGGCTTTGGCGTCGTTCGATCCGGCGACGATGGTGATGGCGGTGCCGCTTCGTCCGGCGCGGCCGGTGCGGCCGATGCGGTGCACGTAGTCGTCGGCATGGATCGGCACGTCGAAATTATAGATGTGGCTGACGTCGGGAATATCGAGGCCGCGGGCGGCCACGTCGGAGGCGACCAAGAGCGTGACTTCGTTCTTGCGGAATTGCTCGAGCGCTGCGGTGCGCGCCGACTGGTCCATGTCGCCGTGCAGCGCTTGCACCGAAAAGCCGTGGCGGAGCAGTGAGCGATGCAGCGTGGCGACGTCGCGTTTGCGGTTGCAGAAGATGATGCCGTTCTTCATGCCTTCGGCGGAGCGGATCAGGCGGCGCAGCGTGTCGCGCTTCTCAGCGCCGTCGCGGCCGGATCGCGCCAGGAACTGGGCCGTGGTGGCGACGGTGGTGGCGGGTTTTGAGACTTCGACGCGCACCGGATTGCTGAGGAACTGCTCGGTGATGCGCCGGATTTCCGGCGGCATGGTAGCGGTGAAGAACAAGGTCTGGCGGGTGAACGGCACCAGCTTGCAGATGCGCTCGATGTCGGGGATGAAACCCATGTCGAGCATGCGGTCGGCCTCGTCGATGACGAGGAGCTCGACGCCGCTGAGCAGAAGCCGTCCGCGCTCGTTGTGGTCGAGCAGGCGGCCCGGCGTCGCGATCAAAACATCGACGCCGCGCATCAGCTTGGCGTCCTGATCGTCGAACGAGACGCCGCCGATGATCAGCGCGACGTTGAGCTTATTATGGTTGACGCCGTATTTGATGAAGCTCTCTTCGACCTGGGCCGCGAGTTCGCGGGTTGGCTCCAGGATCAGCGTGCGCGGCATGCGCGCCCGCGCCCGACCGGTTTCCAGCATGGTCAGCATCGGCAGCACGAAGGCCGCGGTCTTGCCAGTGCCGGTCTGGGCGATGCCCAACACGTCGCGCCGGGCGAGCACGTGGGGGATGGCCTGATCTTGAATGGGGGTCGGAGTTTTGTAACCGGTCGCCGCAACGGCAGCGAGTACTTTTTCGGACAAGCCGAGATGTGAAAACGACATAAACCCTCGTATTGGACCGCCTGCGATGGGGAGAATCGAACTGGGGGAAGGCGCAGGGCGGCCGAATCTGCCTCAGTTGCGCCGGAACATAGGGTCGAATGGGCCAAAGTCAACCTGTAACGGCCCCCCGCAGCGAGTTAAGTTAAACCGATTGCTTCACTTTTTCACGATGCCGGGGGAGGAAAGCGCCAATGCCGGAAGCTTCGCCTGAAAATGTGCCGACCGTCCTTGTCGCTGGGCTGAACTGCTCGGCGCGGCTTTATGCCGAGCAGATCCCGGCGCTGTGGCAGTTCGGCCCCGTCAGCGTTGCCGATCATCGCCGCGACGACAGCATGGCGGCGATGGCGCGGCGGATTTTGGCCGCAGCCCCACCGCGCTTTGCCCTCGTCGGCCTGTCGATGGGCGGTTATGTAGCCTTCGAGATCATGCGCCAAGCGGCGTCGCGCGTCGCCAAGCTCGCTTTGCTCGACACCGGCGCGCGCGGCGAGGCGCCGGAGCGGACCGAGCAGCGCAAGCCGCTTATCGCGCTGGCGAAGAGCGGCCGGTTCGCCGAAATTTTGGAGTCGCAATATCCCACTTTGGTGCATCACAGCCGTCACGGCGACGCGGCACTCAAGGCGACCGTGCGCGCCATGAACGAGGAGACCGGCGCGGAAGCCTACTTGCGCCAGCAACAGGCCATCATGACGCGTGCGGATTCGCGTTCCGGCCTGGCGGCGATCAAATGCCCGACGCTGGTTCTGGTCGGCGACAGCGACGAGGCGACGCCGCCTGACTTGGCCCGCGAGATGGCGGCGGCGATTCCCGGAGCGAAGCTCGTCGTCGTTCCGGAGTGCGGACATCTATCGACCATCGAGCGGCCTGTGGCGGTGAACAAAGCACTGGTTGAATGGATGCAGGCGCGCTAGCGCAATTGCCGCAGGATAGGCAGGTACGGTCGGAACCGTGCTAACGATGAGCCGCGTGAGGGATGGAGAACGTAAAATGAAGTTTGCTGATTTTGGCCGCTGGCCGATCCTGACGGTGTTGTTGTTCGGCGCGGCAATCGCGCCGGCAAGCGCGCAGAGCGATTATCCGAGCCGGCCGATCCACCTTGTGGTCGGTTTCGCCGCCGGCGGCGGCAACGATATTTTCGCCCGCCTTGTGGCCGACAAGGCGTCGCAAATTCTCGGCCAGACGGTGGTGGTCGAGAACAAGCCGGGTGCCGGCGGCCGGCTGTCCGCCGAATATGTCTCGAACCAGACGCCCGACGGCTACACGCTCCTGGTCGGCGCCGCGGGCGCCATGTCGCTTGCGGCGGCGATCTATCCCGACCTGAAATATCATCCGACCAAGACGCTCACGCCGCTCGCCATGATCGCGAACTTTCCGCTGATCCTGGTGGAGGGCGCCGACAATCCGTCAAAGAACGTCAAGGAATTCGTCGCGTGGATGAAAGAGCATCCCGACAAGGCCAATTACGCCAGCTCCTCGCCGGCCTTCACGGTGACCACCGAGCTGTTGAAGCTCAAATCCGGCATGCCCGGCACCATGATCCCGTACAAGAGCAGCAACGAGATGATCTTGAGCGTGATCCAAGAGCAGACCGCCATGACGATCGCCGACGGCCCGCCGACGGTGCCGCAGGTCAAGGCCGGCAAGGTCAAGGCGCTCGCGGTGACCGGCGCGGACCGCTCGAGCGAACTGCCCGATACGCCGAGCATGAGCGAGGCCGGCTTCCCCGCGGTCGACATTCACCTGTGGAGCGGCGTTTTCGCGCCGATCGCAACGCCGGCTCCCATCGTCGCCAAGCTGGAAAAGGCCTTAGGCGAGGCGATCGCCGATCCCGGCGTGGCGGCAAAGCTCCAGGCCATGGCGGTCAATCCCGGCGGCGCCACGCCCGCCGAATTCGTCAAGATCATCGACAGCGACATCGTCAAATACAGCGCCGTGATCAAAGCCGCGAATTTGAAGTTCGAGGAGTAGGGGCGCGGCCGCCTTCGGTCCGAATTTTGCTTGGAAAAGGCAGCGGCAGCGCCCGGCTGAGGCGTTGCCGCCTGGATTTGGCACGAGCCGCGGCACATGCTGAGCGGCCGGAAGGAACAGCCATGAAGTTCTTGGTAAGCCTTGCCGTGACCGGCGCGTTGGTGTCATGCGTTCCTGCAATGGCCGAAGACATCGATCTATCGGCTTGGACCTGCAAGCAATTCCTGGCGGCGGGCAAGGAAGACGTCGGCGTCATCCTGGCTTGGCTCGACGGCTATTACAAAGAGGAGGACGAGCCGCCGGTGATCGATACCGCTGGCCTCGTCGTCAAGGCCAAGAAACTCGGCCAATACTGCGCCGAGCATCCCGACAGCGACCTGATCAGCGCGACCGACAAGCTGTTTCAGAAGGAGTGATCCTACCGCCGGCGAAGTTGTCGGATCGAGATAGATTCCGCCGCTTGGGTTTTAATTATTCGACCCCATGCCCTCGTCGAAGCTGATGGCGCCGGCGCCAAAACTCATCACGTAGAGAAACCCGCCTGTCATCACCAGGTTCTTGTAGAAATTGACCATGTTTTCCGTGTCTCCCGCGGGGAGGTGCACGCCGAAAGCAGTGCCGAGACAGAATAGGGCGAGCACCGCAGCGGCCCACCGCGCTTTGAACCCCACCAGGATGGCCAAGCCACCGAGAAGGTGGATGGGGACCGAGATCCAAATCGCCACCTTCGGAACCGGCACGCCGAGGCTAGCGAAATACTGTGCTGCCCCGCCCGGATCGCGCAGTTGGAGGACGCCGTCCCATAAGAAGAGGCTGCACATCAACAAGCGTGCGAGCGGCAGTAAGTAGGTTTTGCTGTTCTGCATTGTGCTTCTCCGCCGATTTCTTAGGGCTAGAGGAGAGCATCGCGGAAAACCGAACTAAACGTCCAGCAAATCCTCGCCGGCGAACTCCGCGCGCTCCTGGATGAACTCAAACCGCGATTCCGGCTTGTTGCCCATCAGGCGTTCGACCGATTTATCGGTGTTCTTGCGGTCGGCCTCGACCACCTTGACCTGAAGCAGCGTGCGCTTCGTCGGGTCCATGGTGGTTTCCTTCAGTTGCGCCGCCATCATCTCGCCGAGGCCCTTGAAGCGGCTGACTTCGACCTTGGCGTTGGCGTGGAATTCTTTTTTCAGGATGGCGTCGCGGTGCTTGTCGTCGCGGGCATAGAAATTCTTGCCGCCGTGGCTGAGCCGATAGAGCGGCGGCACGGCGAGATAGAGGTGGCCGTTGTCGATGAGGCGCGGCATCTGCCGGTAGAAGAACGTGATCAACAGCGAAGCGATATGGGCGCCGTCGACGTCGGCGTCGGTCATGATGATGACGCGGCCATAGCGCAAATCGTCGTCCTTGTAGTGGATGCCGGTGCCGCAGCCGAGCGCTTGCACCAGATCGGCGAGTTGCTGGTTCTGGGCGAGCTTGTCCTTGCCGGCCGAGGCGACGTTGAGGATTTTGCCGCGCAGCGGCAGGATGGCTTGCGAGCGGCGATCGCGCGCCTGCTTGGCCGAGCCGCCGGCGCTGTCGCCCTCGACGACAAATAGCTCGGCGCCGTCGGCGGCGCCATTGGTACAGTCGGCGAGCTTTCCTGGCAGGCGCAGCTTTCGCACCGCGGACTTGCGCGCGATGTCCTTTTCCTGGCGGCGGCGCAGGCGCTCCTCGGCGCGCTCGACCACGAAGTCGAACAGCTTATTGGCCTGCATGGGATTGCCGGCGAGCCAATGGTCGAACGGGTCCTTGATCGCCTGCTCGACGATGCGCTGCGCTTCGGCGGTGGCGAGGCGATCCTTGGTCTGGCCCTGGAATTCCGGCTCGCGAATGAACACCGAGAGCATGGCGCCGGCACCGATCATGACGTCGTCGCTGGTGACTGCCGCGGCGCGCTTGCCCTGGCCGACGCGCTCGGCGTGATCCTTCAGGCCGCGCAACAACGCGCTGCGTAAGCCGGATTCATGGGTGCCGCCGTCGGGCGTTGGGATGGTGTTGCAATAGGAGTTGAGGAACGGGTCGGTGTCGGCGGTCCAGGCCACGGCCCATTGCGCGGCGCCGTGGGCGCCGATCTTGCCGGCGGTGCCGGTGAAGATGTCGGGATGGACCAAGGTCGCGTCCTTGAGTGTCTCGCCGAGATAATCCTTGAGCCCTTCCTCGAAGTGGAACGTCGCTTTCTCCGGAACGTCCGCAGCGTCGCGCAAAAGGTCCTTGGCGCAGGACCAGCGGATTTCGACGCCGCCGTACAGATAGGCTTTCGAGCGCGTCATCTTGAACACGCGCTCGGGCTGGAACGCGGCCTTCGGCCCAAAGATCTGCGGGTCGGGATGGAAGCGCACGCGGGTGCCGCGCTTGTTCGGTGCGCGGCCAAGCTTTTGCAGCTTGCCTTTCGGCTTGCCGCGCTCGAACGCCATGTGGTGATGCTGCTGCTCGCGCCAGACATCGACCTCCATGCGGTCGGACAGCGCGTTGGCCACCGAGACGCCGACGCCGTGCAGGCCACCGGACGTCTCATAGACCTCGGAGTCGAATTTGCCGCCGGCGTGCAGCGTGCACATGATCACTTCAAGCGCCGACTTGTTCTTGAATTTCGGATGCGCATCGACCGGAATGCCGCGGCCATTGTCGGTGACGGTGACAAAACCGCCGATCTCCATCTCGACTTCGATCCAGTCGGCGTGGCCGGCCAGCGCCTCGTCCATGGCGTTGTCGATCACTTCGGCAAACAGGTGATGCAGCGCCTTCTCGTCGGTGCCACCGATATACATGCCCGGCCGCCGGCGCACCGGCTCAAGCCCTTCCAAAACCTCGATGTGCTTGGCGGTGTAGCCGGACTCGGCCGAGCCGCGCGGAGCGGCCTTGCCGTTGCGCCGGCCGCTGCCGTTAGGGGGCGCGGCGAGGCCGGCGAACAGATCGCCGGATGCTTTGTCCTTCTTGGACTTTTCGTTTTTCTTGGACTTGTCGTCGGGCGGTTTTGGCGTTTTGGCCACGGTCTGTCCCATATGGCGCCATTTGGCGCTTCGTTATCGCGTGCGCAACAGCGGCGAATCAATCTCCGGGGTGCCCTCGACTATGCCATCTGGGCGGCAAAACCATGAGCGCCAAACCACGACTGCATTGACGCTTTTGCAGGCCGGCCTTATATCGCCGGCCATGAACAGGTCGTTTATGACCGTACCCGCTGTGAAGCGCCGCCGCCGTACCGCTACGGCACGGATGCGCGCTCGCGCGTAATCGTCCGTGCCGCCGGTTCCGCGGCACATTCCCCTGTTATTCTGCCTCGGATTCGGCCTGATCCCTCCAAGCGAAGGTTAGGCTCATGCCTGCGACCGCCAAAACAGAAAAAAAAGCGAAAAAAGCCAAGATCGGCGTGCTCGGCGCCTCCGGTTACACCGGCGCGGAACTGGTGCGGCTCCTGCTGCGCCATCCGCGGGTCGAGATCGTTCTGCTCACCGCCGACCGCCGCGCGGGCAAGACCATGGCGGACGTGTTTCCGCAGTTCGCCCCATACGATCTGCCGGTGCTCACCGCGATCGAGCACGTCGACTGGAAGGCTGCCGGGCTTGATCTGGCGTTCTGCGGGCTGCCGCACGGCACGACGCAGAAGGTCATCGCCGATTTGCTCAAAACCGCGCCGCGCACGAAAGTGGTCGATCTCTCGGCCGATTTCCGGCTTGCCGATCCGGCCGCCTATGCCCGTTGGTACGGCCATGCCCATGCCGCGCCGGCGCTACAAAAAGAAGCGGTCTACGGCCTCACAGAAGTCTACCGGTCGCAAATCAAGACGGCGCGGCTGGTCGCCAATCCCGGCTGCTACACCACCTGCGCCGAGCTTGCGCTCATTCCGCTGTTGAGGGCCAAGGCGATCGATCCCGACGAGATCGTCATCGACGCCAAATCGGGCATGACAGGCGCGGGCAGGGCAGCCAAGGAGGAGATGCTGTTCTCGGAGGTCTCCGAGGGTTTTCACGCCTACGGCGTCGGCCACCATCGCCACATGTCGGAACTGGACCAGGAGTTTTCGCGCGCCGCCGGCCGCGACGTCGTCGTGACCTTCACGCCGCATCTGGTTCCGATGAATAGAGGAATTCTTTCAACGATTTACGCCCGTGGTCTTAAAGCTGTGCCGCAGGACCTGCACGCGCTGTTGTCAAAGGCTTACGCGAATGAGCCGTTCGTCCACGTGCTGCCGTTCGGCAAGACGCCGGCGACCCGGCATGTGCGCGGTTCCAACATGACCTTCATCGGCGTCGCCGCCGACCGCATTCCCGGCCGCGCCATCATCGTCTCGGCGCTCGACAACCTGACCAAGGGCGCGTCGGGCCAGGCGGTGCAGAACATGAACCTGATGCTCGGCTTCCCCGAGACCATGGGGATCGAGCAGGTCGCGCTGTTTCCTTGAGTTCGCCTTAGGCGAGCTTGAACAGCGCCAGCACCAGCATGACCTGCGCGACAAAACCGCCGGCAAAGGCGAGCGTGCGCAGCACCGGCAGGCCGAGCGTGTAGACGACCGCGTGCACGAGCCGCGACCAGAAATAAAGCTGGCAGGCGAACGTCGTCGTCGGCGTTGCCAGGTTCACGTTGAGATCTTGGGCCGCCAAAACCAGCGGTGCGAAGATGATGAGATTTTCCACTGCGTTGATATGCGCCGCCTTCAAGCGCTGCGCCCAGGGCGATTGCGGCTTGTCGGTCGGGCTCGGATTCGCCAGCGTGCCCATTACGCCGCGCACCATCATGCGATCGAGAATGTACGGCAGCCACATCAAGCCGGTCATCGCCGTGGTCATGACCAGCCAGAACAGCTCATGGGACATGTCGCTCTCCCCCAGCTCCGTTGCGTCCGTGAGCGGAACTTTCGCAGCTATCGAGGGGGTGGGGAAGGCGTGATTTGGCGGCCGTGCCGGAGCCTTCAGTCGCGGACTCTGACGTAGCTGCCCGGGGCGTCCTCGATCGCCTTGAGCGCGCCCTCGCCGGGCACGCGCGCGGGCACTTCGGTCGGGCCTTGGCGGGTGAGCCAAACGAGCCAGTCCGGCCACCATGAGCCGGGATATTCCTTGGCCTTGGCGAGCCAGCCGTCGAGGTCGGCGTTGCGTGGCCGCTGGCCGGTCCAATATTGGTATTTGTTCTTGGCCGGCGGGTTGACCACGCCGGCGATGTGGCCGGAGCCGGCCATCACGAAGCGCACCGGCCCACCGAAAAATTTGCAGCCGAGCAGCACCGATTTCGGCGGCGCGATGTGGTCCTCGCGGGTCGCCAGATTGTAGATCGGCACGGTGACGGACTTCAAATCGAGCGGTGCGCCGTCGATCAGCATCTGGCCTTTGGCAAGTTTGTTGTCGAGATAGCAGTTGCGCATATAGAACGAGTGATTGGCGGCCGGCATGCGCGTTGCATCCGAATTCCAGTACAACAGATCGAATGGAAACGGCGCCTTGCCCTTCAAATAATTGTTGATCACATAGGGCCACACCAGATCGTTCGATCGCAGCATGTTGAAGACGGTGGCCATCGTCTTGCCTTCGAGGTAGCCGCGCTCGGCCATCTTGCGCTCGAGCGCCGAAATCTGCTCCTCGTCGACGAACACCTTCAGATCGCCGGCATGGGTGAAATCGACCTGGGAGGCGAACAATGTCGCCGAGGCGACCCGCTCGTCGTGCCTCGCCGCCATGACCGCGAGCGTGATCGCCAACAGAGTGCCGCCGACGCAATAGCCGACGGTGTGGACCTTGTCCTCGCCGATGGCGAGCTTGATGGCATCGAGCGCGGCAAGCGGCCCTTCGTGGACGTAGTCCTCAAAACTTTTCTTGGCGAGGTGGGTGTCGGGATTGACCCAGGAGATGACGAATACTGTGATGCCCTGGTCGACGCACCATTTGATGAAGGATTTTTCCGGCGTCAGGTCGAGCACGTAGAACTTGTTGATCCAGGGCGGCACGATCAAGAGCGGCCGCTTGAGCACCATCGGCGTCGAGGGCGCGTATTGGATGAGCTGCATCAGCTCGTTCTGGAAAATGACCTTGCCGGGCGTGGTCGCGAGATTGCGCCCGACCGCGAACATCGAGGCGTCCGACTGGCGGATTTTCAGGTCGCCGCGGCCGGTTTCGATGTCCTCGGCCAGCATGCGCATGCCGCGGACCAGGTTGTCGGCATTGCTCAGCACCGTCTCGCGCAGCAATTCCGGATTGGTCAGCACGAAGTTCGACGGCGATACCGCGTTGGTGATCTGCCGGACATAAAACTCGGCTTTGAGCCTGGTGTGCGGATCGAGATCGGCGGCATCGGCGACCAGTTGCCTGGCCCAGCGCGTTGACAGCAGGTAAGCCTGCTTGAGGAAATCGTAGAACTGGTTCGACGACCATTCCGGGTCGGCAAAGCGCTTGTCGCCGGCTTCCGGCGCGACGACCGGGGCGCTGTCCTCGCCGGTGAGCCGCTTTGCCGCCGACGCCCACAGATCGAGATAGGCCTTGCCCAGCCGGGTCTGGACTTCAAGCGCGCGTTGCGGATCCTCCAGCCAATATTCCGCGACCTGGCCCAGCGTTTTGACGACTTCGCCGATTTCTTCAGTGAGCTCGTTGCTGTTGCGGCCTTCCTCGCGCGGCTTGAGATAGGCCGCCAAAGCCCGGCCGCCTTCCTCGACGAGCCGGGCCAGGTTGCGCGAAAACTCCTCGACGTCGACGCCGCCGATCTTCATCGGTTCCTGGGATGGAGCCCGCAAGGGACGTTCCTCACTCATGGCCGCATTATATTGGCCGCCCTACTGGCCACAGGGCCTGCAAACGCGGCCCTTTACGCAGAAATGGCCTGCGCCGGTCGGCCACGCAAGGCATCTTTATGGGCAATCCGTGGCGGCCCCTTAAGCGCTCTGCGGCACGCCGCACGGCACCTGAAGTCCTTGTTTCGACATATTACCACGCTATTCTATGGCCTTGGGTAAGGTCTGAGCGAATCTTCATAACTTATTGAGTTTCTAAGTATTCGTGGTCGATAAGGGGAAAGAGCGTCGGCCGGTTTCGGGGGTGAAAGCAGGCCGGGCGCTTCGTTAGAACATCTGGGGGATTGAGCTTGCGCAACCGTCGAACTGTGGCAGCGCGTGCCGTAGCGGGCTTGGCGATCGGTACCTCGATCGCAGTGCTCGTGGCTGCCTGCTCGCCGGGCGCCGACTATCCGTCGATCCTCGATAAGCCGGCGCCGCGCGCCGATCAGACGATGAATCCGGATCAGGTCAAACAGGCAACCGACGCGCTGATTTCCGACCGCAACCGCTTGAGCAGCGGTGCCCAGGCCCCCCAGCAAGCCAGCGCAACGGCTACCACCGGCAGCACGGGAACCACTGGCTCCGTTCCAAAGCCGTGATAAAAGTCGGCGCTTAGGATATTGTCGCAGTTCTGAAAACGCTATCGAGACGGCCGCGCCCCGGGGCACCCATGGAAGAGTTCTATCGCATTCGCCGGCTTCCGCCTTACGTGTTCGAAACGGTCAACCGCGCCAAGGCCGTGGCCCGTAATGCTGGCGCCGACATCATCGATCTCGGCATGGGCAATCCCGATTTGCCGACGCCGGCGCACGTAGTCGAAAAGCTCAAAGAGACCATCGGCAAGCCGCGCACCGACCGCTATTCGTCGTCCAAGGGCATTCCCGGGCTGCGCCGCGCCCAGGCCGCCTATTACGCGCGCCGCTTCGGCGTGAAGCTCAATCCGGAAACCCAGATCGTCACCACGCTCGGCTCCAAGGAAGGTTTCGCCAACGTCGCTCAGGCGATCACGGCGCCGGGCGACGTCATCATCGTGCCGAACCCGACCTATCCGATCCACGTCTTCGGTTTCCTGATGGCGGGCGGTGCCATCCGCTCGGTGCCGGTGGCGACAGACGCCAACTTTTTTGGCGCGCTCGAGCGCGCCGTGCTGCATTCCATCCCGAAGCCGATCGCGGTCGTGGTCTGCTATCCGTCGAATCCGACCGCCTGCATCGCCGATCTCGATTTCTATCGCGACCTGGTCGCGTTCGCGAAGAAGCACAGTCTCCTGGTGCTGTCGGACCTGGCCTATGCCGAGGTCTATTTCGACAACAATCCGCCGCCGTCGCTGTTGCAGGTGCCGGGCGCCATGGATGTCGCCGTCGAATTCACCTCGATGTCCAAGACCTATTCGATGCCCGGCTGGCGCATCGGTTTTGCGGTCGGCAACGAGCGCCTGATCGCAGCGCTGTCGCGGGTGAAATCCTACCTCGACTACGGCGCCTTCACGCCGATCCAGGTGGCGGCGACGGCGGCGCTCAACGGTCCCGACGATTGCATCAACGAGATGCGGGCGATCTACCGGCGACGACGCGATGCGCTGGTGGATTCGTTCGGCCGCGCCGGCTGGACTGTGCCGCCGCCGGGGGCCTCGATGTTCGCCTGGGCGCCGATCCCGGAGCCGTTCCAGCCACTCGGCAGCGTGGAATTCTCGACGCTCCTGGTCGAAAAGGCCGGCGTCGCGGTGTCGCCGGGGGCGGGTTTCGGCGAATACGGCGAGGGCCATGTGCGCATCGCGCTGGTCGAGAACGAGCAACGTATCCGCCAAGCGGCGCGCAATATCCGCCGCTTCCTGGAAACCGGCCCGGCGCAATTGCACAATGTGGTGCCGCTCGCCAAGCGCGGCTGAGCGTGGCGGTCTGATCCTCCATAGCCGGACAATAGCCGTTCATGGCGAGAAAGCCGTAGAAGCGGTGCGGAAGATCGATTAGAGGACAGCGGTCCGCCCCGGAGCGTCCGCCCGGAATTTCCGCCAATCACGAATTTAAAGCAGGAACCCATGACCGCGCCGCTGAAAGTCGGTCTTGCCGGACTAGGCACCGTCGGTTCGGCTGTCGTTGAGCTTTTGCAACAAGGCCGCGACAAGCTCATGGCGCGCTGCGGCCGGCCAATCGAGATTGTCGCGGTCAACGCGCGCTCGCGAGCGAAAAAACGGACTATCGACCTGAGGAAATTCCGCTGGGTCGCCGATCCCGTGGCGCTGGCTCAGGATCCGTCGATCGACGTGTTTGTCGAGCTCATGGGCGGAGCCGGCGATCCCGCCAAGCGCGCGGTGGAAAGCGCGCTCGCCGCCGGCAAGCCGGTTGTGACCGCCAACAAGGCGCTCTTGGCGCGGCACGGCCAAAAACTCGCGGCGCTGGCGGAGCGGCGTCAGGTCGCACTCAATTTCGAGGCTTCGGTCTGCGCCGGCATCCCGATCGTCAAGACTCTGCGTGAAGGACTCGGCGGCAACTCATTCACGCGCATCTACGGCATCCTCAACGGCACCTGCAATTACATCCTCACCCGCATGGAGCAGGACCGCCTCGCCTTCGACGATTGCCTGCGTGACGCGCAGCGGCTCGGTTATGCGGAAGCCGATCCGACCTTCGACGTCGAAGGCTACGACACGGCGCAAAAGCTCTCGATCCTGGCGACCCTCGCCTTCGGTACAAAACTCGATCCCAAGGCGATCTATGTCGAGGGCATCTCCTCGATCACGCTGGCCGATCTCGATGCGGCGGATCAGTTGGGCTATCGCGTAAAACTCCTCGGCGTTGCGGTGAAAACAGGGGAGGGCATCGAGCAGCGCGTGCATCCGACCATGGTGCCGAAGGATTCGGCGATCGCGCAGGTCATGGGTGTGACCAATGCAGTCACGGTCGATGCCGATGGGCTGATGCCGATCACGCTGGTCGGTCCCGGCGCCGGCGGCATGGCGACGGCGTCGGCCGTGGTATCCGATCTTGCGGATATCGCCTGTGGGGTGCGTACGCCGCCGTTCGGCCGTCCAGCCGCGCGCATGACGGCGGTGCGCAAGGCGCCGATGCAGCATCACGAAGGCGGCTATTACATCCGCCTGCTCGCGCGCGACCGGCCGGGCTCGGCCGCTACCATTGCGCGGCGGCTCGCGCAGCAGAACATATCGCTGGAGTCCATCGTGCAGCGTCACGGCAGCGCGGAGCGCGACACCGCGCGACCGGGCCGTTCCGGCGAACCGGTGCCGGTGATCATGATCACCTATGCGACCAGCGAGGATGCGGTGCGCAAGGCCCTCGTCGCCGTGCGCCGCGACCGTGTAATCTCGGGCCGGCCGCAGGTTATTCGAATCGAGAAAAATTAGGGCATGATCCCGAAAAAGCCCGTCCTCGGACTTGATCCGAGGATGGATACCGGTTTTCGGATAAGGTCATGCTCAACTTGAGCTAGTCGGGGAACAAGGATGGCGTCGAGCACAGGTTTGCCGAACCCGGTCTTGGAGCGCGCGCTGTCGATCGAGATCGCGCGCGTGACCGAACGGGCGGCGGTCGCTGCCGCGCGGTTGCGCGGGCGCGGCGCGGAAAAGAAATCCGACCAGGCCGCGGTCGATGCCATGCGGCGCGAGCTCGGCAAGCTGCCGATCGACGGCACCGTGGTGATCGGCGAGGGCGAGATGGACGAGGCGCCGATGCTGTTCATCGGCGAGAAGGTCGGCACCATGGCGGGGCCCAAAGTCGACATCGCCGTCGATCCGCTCGAAGGCACGACGCTGTGCGCCAAGAACATGCCGGGCGCCATCGCCACGCTGGCGATGGCCGATCATGGCGCGATGCTGCACGCGCCCGACATCTACATGGACAAGATGGCGATCGGCCCCGGCTACCCGAAAAACGTCGTCGATCTCGATGCGCCTGCCGACGCGAACATTTTGGCGCTGGCCAAGGCCAAAGGCGTCAAGCCCGACGCCATCACCGCCATGATCCTCGACCGGCCGCGCCACGCCGATATCATCGCCGCGGTGCGCAAGGTCGGCGCGGCGGTCAGCCTGATCAGCGACGGCGACGTCGCCGGCGTCATCCACACCGCCGAGCCCGACAAGACCGGCATCGACATCTATCTCGGCATCGGCGGCGCGCCCGAGGGCGTGCTGGCGGCGGCGGCGCTGCGCTGCATCGGCGGCCAGATGCAATGCCGCCTGGTGATCGATACCGACGAGAAACGCGAGCGCGCCGCCAAAATGGGCATCAAGGACCCGCGCAAGAAATACCTGATCGAGGACATGGTGCGCGGCGACTGCCTGTTCGCCGCGACCGGCGTCACCGACGGCCGCATGTTGCGGGGCGTCAGATTCGGCCACGGCATCATCGAGACCGAAACGGTGGTGATGCGCTCGGCCAGCGGCACCGTGCGCCGCATTTTCGCCGAGCACCGCAAGCTCGATAAGTTCTGATCGCAAAAAAGCGTCCGCGACCGCGCGCTGCCTGCCGTCACACCTTACAGATCAGCGTGTAGTTTCCGATATGCGGGTTGAGCGGCGGCAAGCCGACAAAGTCCTGGAGCACCGACTCGGCCACGCAAAGCGCGCCCTCGACCCACGCCTGGTCGAACGAATAGCAGGAGCCGATGATATAAGTCTGGCGGGCGCTGTTATTCAAGATCTTCTGATACGGCGCGCGAATGGAATCCATCACCTGGCAGATATTGTAGTGCGACGCCCAGCCGTGATAGCCGCCGCCGAACGGGTCCTGCCCCCAATCCTGGTAGTAGACCGCCGTTGGCGCCGGCACGTTCTCGGCCGCAATGCCGTGCACCTCGGCGAGTTGTTTGAGCAACAGGCCGGCGAACGCCGAATCGACCGGTACCGAAGTCGGCCCGGTCAGCGGCTGGCGAATCTGCGACGGCGCCGTTGAATAATCGCCGCTCAGTTCGACTTCGCGCCAGAAGCCCGAATAGTTCATATCGTCGTAGCTGGCCAACATGACATAGGGGCCGCCCTTCGCTCCCGGTCCGCAGGGTATGTTGTTGGCGAAATAGTAGACCATGCGCAGCGGCAAGTCGGTAATGGTGGCGCCGCCGACCCACTGGCTGGTCGGCGTATTCGGCGGCGCATTATATGGCGCGACCAGATTGGGCGGATAGGTACAGCTGGGGCTGGTCCACCACGCCTGATCGAACACCAGAACCGCCTTGATGGCGGGCTGGTCGATCGAGGATTCAAGAAAATATTTCATCGCCGATGTGTTGAGCATATAGGCCGGCGACTCCTCCGCGATCATTTCCAAGGCGCGCCGCGGCATAGCCAGGAACAGCACGTCCGCGTGCTCGGTCGAGAACGACGATTCCCTGCCGCCGTGGCGGACGAAGTTGCATGTCGTCGTGTTGTCGGTCTTCGATTCCTCCAGGCTGACAAGCCGCTGATTGTAGAAAATGCCGGAGCCGGGATAGTTGGCCGCCAGCGCCGTGATCTGGTTGGCGAGCGCCTCGAACAAGATGCTATAGCCGCCGTCGAGCCTCATATATTGGCTGGTCGAGCCGTAATCGTTGTTGGCCTGCATGGCATCGGCGGAATTCCAGTTGATCACGTTCGAGGTATAGCCGGTGCCGTCGGCGGTATAGTCAAAACCTTCGTCGCCGAATTGATCGTAGAGCAGGTTCCAGTAACCCATGTCGCGCACGGGCGTATTGGCCGGGAAACTCGGGGTCGCGGCGCCGGAGGTGACGGTGCCGTTGGCATAATAGCTGCACCACGCGCTGCGCTGAGCGTTGGCGGAGCCGAGACCCGGAGCGAACAGGCCGGCAATCGCACCCAAAAGATTATCGGCGGTATAGGGCGTCGGCACTTTGTTGTTGGTGACGAACTGGCCAAATTCGCTGTTGAAATTGTACGGCAGGCCGCCGAGACTTGTGATGGTGGTCTCGTACACGTTGCGACCGCGCAGGTAGTACATCCGGTTCGTCGATTCCTGGAACGGCACCACCTTGCCCTGAAGATTGAGGGCGATGATGGTTTGCTGCACCAGGACGTGCCCTTCCACGATCTTGGCTGGATTGGGGAAATTAGCGTCGGTTGCGAAGCGCATGCCGCCGAATTCGCAATAGAGACCGTTCGGACTAGTCCCTGGTGGATAGACGCTGGCCGGGAACGTGTAGGTACAGATGCGGCCACCGGGGCGGTCACTCCATTCAAAGAGCCTGACTGTGTCGCCCGCATTCAGGGTGCCGCCGTTGAGCAGCCGGTAAGCTGTGTAAAGTCCGGCGGCTCCGGCGCCGACAATCACGTAGTTGGTCATCGCCTATCTCCAGTCGCGGCCGGTGCCAGACCGATCGGGCCGCTACCGACGACCGCGACGTCATCCAGATTACTCATAGGCCGCTTTCTTCATTTCGGTTAAAGCTGCGCAGCCGTGCCACGCTTTGCGGGAATTCCGCTGCTCCGGGTCGTTCACCTGGCCCTATTCAACTACTATTACCATTGTTGTGGACTTGCAACTGGTCGGAGTGTCGCTGCCGCGTCGCGTGCTGGCATCAGCGAGCAAAGCTTCTACGCTTTGAACCTGCTTTATGATCGCTTTGATGGTTGAGAATCGCCTTTTCCTCGGCGTCGAAAATTCGGCGACCGGCCGCGCCTGGCGCGACCGGCTCGACGAGCGCGGCGCGGCGCGGGCGCTGGCGATCGCGCAACGGCATGAGCTGCCCGAGCTCTTGGCGCGCATCATCGCCGGCCGCAACGTCGAGGCCGATGCGGTCGACGCCTTTCTCGATCCGGCGATCAAGCGCGCGATGCCCGATCCGAACGTGCTCACCGCCATGCCGGAAGCGGCCGCGCGCATCGCCGATGCCATGGCGCGCGGCGAGAGCGTCGCGATTTTCGGCGACTACGACGTCGACGGCGCAACGTCCGCCGCCGTGCTGGCGCGCTTCCTGCGGGCCGGCGGTATCGAGCCGCTCATTCACATTCCCGACCGGCTGTTCGAAGGCTATGGCCCGAATGTCGAGGCGGTGCGCGCGCTGGCCGCGCGCGGCGCGACGCTCTTGGTGACCGTCGATTGCGGCACCACCAGCATCGAGCCCTTGAGCGAAGCAAAAGCACGCGGCATGGATGTCGTCGTCATCGACCATCATCAGGCCGACGAGGCGCTGCCGCCGGCCACCGCAATCGTCAATCCGAACCGGCGCGACGATCTCTCCGGGCTGGGCTATCTCGCCGCGGTCGGGCTGGTGTTCATGACCGTGGTGGCGGTCAATCGCGAGCTGCGCGCCCGTGGTTTTTGGACCGACGCGCGGCCCGAACCCGATCTGCTGGTGTATCTCGACGATGTCGCGCTCGGCACCGTCGCCGACGTGGTGCCGCTGATCGGACTCAATCGCGCGTTTGTCGCCAAGGGACTGCTGGTGCTGCGCCGGCGCGAGCAGCCGGGACTGGTGAGTCTCATGGATGTGGCGCGGCTGTCAGGCCCGCCCGAGGCCTGGCATCTCGGCTTTCTGCTCGGGCCGCGCATCAATGCCGGCGGCCGCATCGGCCGCGCCGATCTGGGTGCGCGGTTGCTCATGGAGGCCGATCCGATCGAAGCGGCAAAAATCGCCGCCGAACTCGACCGACTCAATCGCGAGCGGCAAGCGATCGAGCAGGAGACTTTGGCGCAGGCCGAAGCCGAGGCGATGGCCGCGCTCGGCATCGAGGAGAAGGGCGCGGTGGTGATCACCGCCGCGGAAGGTTGGCATCCCGGCGTTGTCGGCCTCGTCGCCGCGCGGCTGAAGGAAAAATACAGCCGGCCGGCATTTGCGATTGCGCTCGAGCCCGGCGGCATCGGCACCGGCTCGGGCCGCTCCATCGCCGGCGTCGATATCGGCCGCGCCGTGCGCCGCGCCGTCGCCGAAGGTTTGTTGGTCAAAGGCGGCGGTCATGCCATGGCGGCGGGCGTGACGTTACGCAAGGGCGCGCTGGCGCAGTTTCGCGCTTTCCTCGAGGCGGCGCTCAGTGCCGACGTGGCATCGGCACGCCGCCTAAGCGGCCTGATGATCGACGGCGCGGTGAGCGCGGCGGGTGCGAACCTCGATCTCGTCGCCATGATCGAGCGTGCCGGCCCCTTCGGCTCCGGTAACCCCGAGCCGGTCATCGCGCTGCCGGCGCACACCGTCACCTATGCCGAAGAAGTCGGCCAGGCCCATATGCGCGTGCGCTTCAAATCCGCCGACGGCGCCGCCGTCAACGCCATCGCGTTCCGCGCCGCCGGCCAAAAGCTCGGCACCGCGCTCCTCAACAGCCGCGGCCGGCAGGTCCACGCCGCCGGCTCCTTCGCGGTCGACCGCTGGCAGGGCGAGGAGCGCGTGCAGTTCCGGCTCACCGATATTGCGCCGGCCGAGCCTTTTGCGGGGCGGTGAAATTGTTAGAGATCGTTTGGAGTGAGGCCGGTGTGCCTGGCGATCCTAGCCAACATACGTGGGCCGATTTCGTCGCCGTCATGGAATGCAAAGACATAATCCGGCGAGCCCGCTCGTTGTAGAATGCGATGCGAGCCAGTCTGCCGCTTGATTGTCCAGCCTTGTCGCAACAGGGCCGCAAGAACGCGTTGAGCTTTAGCAGCCGGCCACTGACTCATGCGGCTTCAAAGACGCCGGCGAGTTCGCGCGGCAATTGCTCACCGTTTTCAAGCCGATCGGCGATGACCCGCAGTGCAAGTGCTTTGACCTTTGCGTCGGCTTCGGCTCTGGTCGCGCCATAGGCCAAGACGCCGGGCAATGCGGGCACCTCGGCGATCCAGCGGCCGTCTTCCTCTTGTTCGCTCTCAATTCGCAGCATAAAGCACCTCGTGGTCCGCACTCTTATAGAACTGCGCGGTGTCGTAAGCTATTGGCGAGGCGTTGGATTGCTATCCCGAGCATTCCGCTTGAATTAACAACGACATATGCTTAAGTGCCTGCGACCCAAGGAGTATACCCTGCAATGTCCTCACTGACCCGCCGCAGCGCTTTGCTGTTCGGTGCCGGAATGACGCTCACGCTCGTTGCCGTCGACGACGGCATGGCGACGCCCGCGGAAGCGGACGCCGAGATCGCGAAATTCACCGGCGGCAAAGCGACCGAGGGCGGCAAGATCGCGATCGATCTGCCGGAGATCGCCGAGAACGGCAACACCGTGCCGCTCGCCATCAAAGTCGACAGCCCGATGACGGCGGACGACTATGTCAGCGAGATCCGCGTCATCGGCGATGCCAATCCCAATCCCGGCATTGTCAGATTTCATCTGACGCCGGCATCGGGGCGCGCCGAAGCCGCAACCCGCATCCGGCTCGGCGGCACCGGTACGGTCACGGTGCTGGCCAAGACCTCGACCGGCAAGCTTTATGCCGAGCGCAAAGTGGTCAAGGTCACGGTCGGCGGCTGCGGCGGCTGAAACAATAAGACAGCAAACAAGACCGGACAAAAACATCATGGCCGAAAAACCGCGCCTGCGCGTTCCGAGCGAAGCCAAGAAGGGCGACATTATTCAAATCAAGACGCTGATGTCGCATCCGATGGAGACCGGATTCCGCAAGGACGATGCCGGCAAGCCGATCCCGCGCGAGATCATCAATTCGTTCGTCTGCACCTTCAACGGCCATGAAGTGTTCCGCGCCGATTTGGAGCCGGCGATCTCCGCCAATCCGTATTTCGAGTTCACGGTGAAGGTCGAGGACAGCGGCACGTTCGCTTTCGCCTGGGTCGACGATAACGGCACGGTGACCACGGCGGAGCAGGGCATTACAGTTTCCTAGCTCGCAAGGATTTTCCATGGCCAAGCTCAATCTCTCGGTCGACGTCGGCGACTACGACCGCACCCGCGCGCTGATCGACGGTGCCGTTCAGATCGACGGCGTCGACCCGGTCTATATGCAGCTCGTGCCGGAGGAGATTTTCTTTCGCGCCTTCCGCGCCGCCGAATTCGACATCTGCGAGCTGTCGATGTCGAGCTACACGGTGAAGACGGCGCAGGGCAATTGTCCCTATATCGCGGTGCCGGCTTTCGTGTCACGCGCGTTCCGCCACACCTCGGTCTATGTCCGGACCGACCGGGTGAAAAAACCGCAAGATCTCAAGGGCCGCAAGGTCGGCGTGCCGGAATATCAGCTCACCGCCAATGTTTGGGCGCGTGCCTTTTTGGAAGACGATTACGGCGTCAAGCGTTCGGACATCCACTGGATCCGCGGCGGTATCGAGCATGCCGGCCGGCCGGAAAAGATCACGGTGAAATTGCCGCCCGGCGTGCGGCTCGACAACGCGCCCGAGGGCAAGACCATCTCGGCGCTGCTCGAGGAAGGCGAGATCGACGGCTTCATGGCGCCGCGGCCGCCCACCTTGGTCGAAAAGGGCCATCCGCATATCGGCTGGCTGTTCCCCGATCCGGTCGCGGTGGCGAAGGATTATTTCAAGCGCACCGGCTTTTTCCCGATCATGCACGTGGTCGGCGTGCGCCGCGAATTGGCCGAGCGCCATCCCTGGCTGCCGGGCGCGGTGCTGAAAGCCTTCGAGCAGTCGAAGCAGGCAGGATTGGCGAAATTATTCGACACCTCGGCGACCAAGGTGACATTGCCGTTCGTCGAGGAGCGCCTTGCCGAAGCACGTGCCCTGATGGGTCACGATTTCTGGTCATACGGCGTCGAGCCGAACCGCAAAGTGCTGGATTATTTCCTGGCGCAGCACCACGCCGAAGGCTTGTCGGAGCGCCGGGTTTCCGTCGACGAGCTGTTTCACCCGGCGACGTACGAGACGTTCAAATTGTAGGGTGGGTAAAGGCGCGTACCGCCGTGCCCACGCGGCTCGACACTGCGTGGGCACGCTTCGCTTTGCCCACCCTACGATCAAATCCGATCCGGGAACTTGATGATGAAGTTGTCGTGGTTCGGCATCTTCACCTTCGGCAAGGTCTGCGCATTCATCGCCTGATCTTGCGGGATCAAATTATTGGCCGCGAGCAAGTAAGCGCAGATCGCGTAGACCTCGTTGTCGCTCAGCGTATGCGGCGTCGGCCACGGCATGGCGCGACGGATATAGTCGAACAGCGTCGTCGGATAGGCCCAGAAATTGGCGATGGTCTTGTTCGAGGCAATGCCGTCGGCGGTCAGCGACGGATTGCCGACCAGGATGTTGCTCGGTCCGCCCTTGCCATTGTCGCCGTGGCATTGGTTGCAGCCCTTATCGACATAGAGTTTTGCGCCCTCAGCGGGCGTGCCGCTGCCCGGCGGCAGATTTGAGCCGTCGGGCAGCACGCTGATGTCCCAGGCTTTGATGTCGGCTTCGCTGACCGGCTTGCCGAGATGCGGGCTATCGGCGGCGAACGCCGCGGCCGAGGCGCAAGCGAGAGCGACGAGGAGCACGGTTCCGCGCAGCTTAAGCATAGACATGCTTGATCTCCCCGGAGCTCTGGATTCCCCAGGCGGTGAGGCTGTTGTAGTGCTGGTTGGGAAAGCCGAGCACGTTGGGCACTTTCTTGGCCTCGCCGCGCACGGCGATGAAATCGGCGCGCAGCGGCTGCACGGCGCCGGAATCATCCCAGGCCCGGCTGGTGATGATCGCCGGCTGGCCGTCCCAGCGCCACGGCATGGAAAAGCGCGTGAACGCTTTTGGGCTGACCGCGCCTTCCACCGCAGCTTCCCCCCAGCTCTTGCCGCCGTCGGCGGAGACCAGAACTTTCTCGATGCGTCCGGTGCCCGAATAGGCGATGCCGGAAATCTCGTAAAAGCCCGGGCCCTTCATGGCGTAGCCGAACGACGGCTGAGTGATGAAGGATTTCACTTCGTTGACGAAGTAGAACTTGTAGGCCTTGCCGTCGGGCAACAGCGGCGAGTAATTGCGCGACTCGTAATAGGTCATGGCCGGCTGATCGACGACCTTGAGCCGGCGCAGGAATTTCGTATTCATGTTGCCTTCGTAGCCGGGCAGCAGGAGCCGCATCGGGTAGCCGTTGCCGGGCATGATGCGCTCGCCGTTCTGGTAGAGCGCGACGATGGCGTCGTCATAGGCCTTCTTCAGCGGCACGCTGCGACTCACCGCGAGCGAATCCGCGCCTTCGGCCAGCATCCAGGTCGCCTTCGGATCGACGCCGGCCTCGTCGAGCAAGGTCGACATCGGCACGCCGCTCCATTCCGCGCACGACACGAGGCCGTGCAGCGCCTGCAGCGGCGCCTGGATCGGCTCCGGCGAGAACATCGGCGCGCTGTTGCCGCCGCATTCGACGAAATGTTTGCGCGTCACCATCGGGTAACGCATCAGTGCGTCGAGGGTGAATTCCAGCGGTTCCCTGACCATGCCGTGGATCACCAGCACGTGCTTGTCCGGATCGATGTCGGGAATGCCGGAATGGTTGATGGTGAAGTGCAACGCATTCGGCGTGATGGTGCCGTTGAGCTTTTGCAGCGGCGCGCGCGCGTGTTGCGTCCGCGCGTCGCCCTTCGGGTTGCTCAGCGTGCGCACCACGTCCTTTTCGTATTTGGACGGTGTCTGCAGCACCGGCGTGACGGCGCCCGGATAAAGGCTCCACTCCGGCTCGGTCAGCGGCTCGGCGGCGGCGCCGGTGAGCGAGGCGGCTCCGCCCAGTGCGCCGGCGAACATGACGCCGCCTCGTAGCAAGGCGCGGCGGTGCAACAGGCCGTTGCCGGCGACGAATTCGAGCGATGGCGCGCCGCCGTTGTCTTTGCGTTTCCTCATGGCTTCACTCCCGACGGCTCAGCGTCCCACGACGCCGTCCGGTTAGTTGCGATCGTTGGAGCGGACGGGACATCTCCCGCGGCAATGTTGCGCTATTCGGCGGTCCTTGTGAACCGCGAAATACGATCGCGCTATTCGATCACCTCGTCGGCGACCGCCAGCAGCGTCGGCGGGATGGCGAGGCCGAGCGCTTTCGCCGTCTTGAGATTGATCACGAATTCGAATTTGGTCGGCTGCATGACCGGCAGGTCGGCGGGTTTCTCGCCCTTGAGTATCCGCCCGGCATAGATGCCGGCTTGACGAGCCGCGTCCATGACATCGGCTCCATAGCTCATCAAGCCGCCCGCCTTGGCAATTTCGTGCCAAGCATAAATCGCGGGAACCTCGTGGCGTGCAGCCGCGAGCACGAGCTGGTCCCGGCGACTGATGAAATAGGGGCTGCCGCTGACAAACAGCGCGCCGATCTTCTGCCTAGCAATGTCATCAAAAACCGCATCGAAATCGCTTTCGCCGGCGATATTGAAAAAGACAAGCTGTAACCCGAGCTTCGCGGCAGCCTCGGCAAGAGACTTTGAGCGCGCTTCGGTCTCGGCAACGAGAGCGTTGTTGAACACCGCGACGGCGGTCACGTGAGGAACCAGCACGTGCAGCAGCTCCAGGCGTTTGGCATCGACCGTACCGGCGAACAAGCTCACGCCTGTGATGTCCCCGCCGGGCCGGTTGATGCTGGCGACAAGGCCGGACTTGATCGGATCGCTGCCGTTGAGAAACACGATCGGTATGGTCGAGGTGGCGGCCTTTGCCGCCAGTGCAGTGACATCGCCGCCGATGGCTGCGATGACTGAGACTTGGCGATGAACAAGATCCGTCGCGAAGACCGGAAGCCGGTCAGGATGGCCCTCGGCCCAGCGAAACTCGATTGTCACGTTCTTCCCGTCGACAAAGCCGGCTTCCTTCAGGCCCTGGCCGAACGCCTCGGCTTCCTCGGGATATGGGGCAGCACTGTGAAGAAACCCGACCACCGGCAGCGCCGGCTGCTGCGCGCGTGTCGTGAGCGGCCACCCGGCGGCCGCGCCGCCGATCAGCGCAATGAACTCGCGCCGCCTCATTCGATCACCTCGTCGGCGCGGGCGAGCAGCGTGAGCGGGATGGTGATGCCGAGCGCCTTGGCAGTCTTGAGATTGACGACCAGCTCGACCTTGACCGACTGCTCGACGGGCAAGTCGGCAGGCCTATCGCCCTTGAGAATGCGGCCGGTATAGACGCCGGCGCGGCGATACGCATCAGGCAAGCTGGTGCCGTAGCTTATCAGTCCGCCGGCATCGGCAAAGTCGCGCACGAAATACGCTGTCGGAATGGCATAGCGGGCGGCCAGCGCGACAAACTTTTGCCGCTGCGGCAGATAGGCAGGCGAGGAGGTCACGACTGCTGCGGCAACGCGCTGTTCGGCCATTGCGGCAAAAGCGGGCTCGATATCGTTCTCGCCGCTGACGTTCATGGTTTTAAGCCGCCGACCCAGCGACGATGCAGCGGTGGATAGACTTTTCATCTGCTCAACGGTGTCCGGCGAATTCGGATCGGCGATGATGCCGATCTCTGCGGCGTTCGGGACCAGTTCGTGGATCAGCTCAAGACGCTTCGGCTCGAGTGCCACGGTCAGCATGTATACGCCGGAGGCATTGCCGGCCGGCCGGTTCAGGCTTGTGACAAGCCCGAGGTCGACCGGATCGCCGCCAGTCACGAAGATGATCGGTATCCTGCTTGTCGCGGCTTTGGCTGCAGTGGCGGAAGCGGGTGTGCCGAAAGCGGCAATCACGCTCACCTGTTCGGCGACCAGATCGGCTGCCAGCGCCGGCAATTGATCGAACTGTCCATGCGCCCAGCGATATTTGATCTCGACGTTCTGGCCTTCCACAAATCCCGTCTCGCCGAGGCCGCGCCGGAATGCGGCGGTCAGCCCGGCAAAGGCCTCGGGCGAGGTGAGACCAAGATAGCCGACGACCGGCAGCGCTGGCTGCTGCGCACGCGTCGCGAGCGGCCAAGTGACCGCAGCGCCGCCAAGACACGCGATGAAATCGCGCCGCCTCATTCGATCACCTCGTCGGCGAGCGCGAGCAGCGTCGGCGGCACGGTGAGGCCGAGCGCTTTGGCGGTCTTGAGGTTGACGACGAGATCGAACTTGGTCGGCTGCTCGACCGGGATATCGCCGGGCTTCGTGCCGTGCAGAATTTTGTCGGTCAAGTCGGCGGTGCGACGGAATTGATCGGCAAAGTCGGCGCCGTAGGACATCAGGCCGCCAGCCACGACGAGATCGCGAACGCCGTAGATGGCCGGCAGCCGGGCGGCGGATGCCAGCGTATTGATGCTCATGCGGTTAATGACCGTGAGCGGATCGGTGCACACATAAAGCGCCTGTGCGCGGTCGTCGAGAGAGGCGAAAGCGGGAGCAAGATCTTCCGCGCGGCGTACTTCCAACCGGATGATCTTGAAGTTGAATTTTTGCGCCGCCGTTTCGACTTCGTGTATCTCGAGAAGGATTTGCGGGATTTCGACATTGGCCAGGATTGCCAGATCGCCGATATTGGGAACGACTTGGTGCAGCAACTCGACACGTTTGCTGGCAAGATCGGTTGCCTGCATCGACAGACCGGTGACATTGCCGCCCGGCCGCGCCAGGCTTGCGATCAGACCGCCGCCGACGGGGTCAGTCGCCAACGCAAAAACGATGGGGATCACCGACGTGGCCGCTTTTAGCGCTGGCACAGCCGGCACGGTGGTCACGATGACGTCGACCGGGAGCTTGACGAATTCAGCTGCGATCTCTGCGTAGCGCTCGGGATGCGCCTCCGCCCAGCGGTACTCGATTCTTATGGTGCGGCCCTGGACCCAGCCGTGTTCACCCAGCCGCTGCTCAAAGGGACGGGTCCAGTCGCTCATTGCCGCTGCCGTGGTCGTGCCCAGAAAACCGACCAGCGGTATCTTGCCCGGCTGTTGCGCGCGCGCCGCGAGCGGCCGAGCGACGGATGCTGCCGCGCCGCCAATGAGCGTGATGAAGTCGCGCCGTTTCATGTCGCCCCGCGATGGAACTTCAAAAGTTCCGTGTCGGCTCATTTTCCCAAGCCTGACACAACGCGGTAGCAAAGTATTCGGGCGCAATCGTCAGGTGCGCGCGACAAAAGAGCCGAAAGCAATGGAACTCAGGGTTTGGCCGGCTTGAGCCTGACGTGGATGTTCTTCTCCTGGGTATAGGCGAGCATTTCCTCAAAACATTCCTCGCGGCCGATGCCGGACTGCTTGAAGCCGCCGAACGGCGCGCCGAGGAAATGTTTCGACACCTCGTTGATCCAGACGAAGCCGGCCTGCACCGCGGCCGCGGTGCGATGCGCGGTGGAGAGGTCGTTGGTCCAGATCGAGGCGGTGAGGCCATATTCGACCGCGTTGACCTGTTCGAGCATCTTGGCCTCGTCGCTCCATTTGAACACCGAGAGCACGGGGCCAAAGATCTCCTCGCGGGCGATGCGCATGGTCGGCTGCACGTCGGCGAACACCGTCGGCTCGATGAAGAAGCCTTTCGCCAGCGTCGGATCGGCCGGCCGGCCGCCGCCGTAGATGAGGCGGCCGCCTTCCTGCTTGGCGCTGTCGATGAAGCCCAAGATGCGCTCGTACTGGGTTTTGGAAATGATCGAGCCCATGGTGGTCGCCGGGTCGGTGGCGACGCCGGGTTTGTAATGGGTGATCTTGGCCTTCACCTTGGCGAGCACCGCTTCGTAGATTTTCTCGTGAATGAAGGCACGGCTGGTCGAGCCGCAGGATTGCCCGCACCAGGTAAAATTCATGCCGCCGATGACACCGTCGGCGACCTCGTCCGGGTCGGAATCGGGGTAGGCGATCAGCGCGTTCTTGCCGCCGAGTTCCAGCATCACCGCTTTGAGCGTTTCGGACGCCGCCTTCATCACCGCGCGGCCGGTTGGCACCGAGCCGATCAGGGCGATCATGGCGACGCCGGGATGGGAAGCCAGCGCAGCACCGGCCTCGCGGCCGCCCGGCACGACGTTGAACACGCCCGGCGGCAAAATATCGCCGATCAATTCGGCAAGCCGCAGCGACGACAGCGGCGCCTGTTCCGGCGGCTTCATCACCACGGTGTTGCCGGTCGCCAGCGGCGCGCCGCTTTTGCCGGCGCAGAACATGAAC